>Ga0206130_10001854_pt1 | contig 30382 bp, 31 predicted proteins | sample Helgoland_Spring_9_FD_148637 | JGI IMG/M metagenome (GOLD analysis project Ga0206130, IMG submission 148637) | Pelagic subsurface seawater microbial communities from Kabeltonne, Helgoland, North Sea - Helgoland_Spring_Bloom_20160512_1 | ecosystem: Environmental > Aquatic > Marine > Epipelagic ...
TATATTATTTATTAATAAAGATTGTGAATATTATTCTAAATTTAATAATAATCCTATAATTTATAATGTTTTATTAAATGAGGGTGATAATAATCATGTAGTAAATTATATAAAAAAAAAAAAGGAGGCAAATATAAATTATAAAGTAATTGATATAGGTGGTTCTGCAGAATATACTAGTTGGTCACATTCTGTTATAGATTATATTGTAGATATTAATAAAAGTGATAATATATCTGAAAATAGTCATATAAAGTATTTTCATTTTGACGTTAATTTTGAAACACAATGGCAAGTTTTATTCGATTATGTAAAAATTAATGGAAAATTTGATTTTTGTATAGCTTCTCATATTATTGAAGATATTTCTTTGCCTCATGTATTACTAAATAATCTTAAATATATTGCTAAAGAAGGATATATATCTTTCCCAAGTAAGTATGCCGAATTAACAAAAATGTGTGATAATAAATTTCTTGGTTATATCCATCATCGATGGATTTTTACTCTTAAAAATAATAAATTATTAGGTTTTCCTAAAATTAATTATATTGATACTTGTAAAGAATTAACTGATTTGGGACCTACTAAAATGGCATATATGAATTTATCTTTTTTTTGGAAAAATGATTTAGAATATTCAATAATTAACGATAATTATTTAGGACCAAATCAAAAAAGCGTACAAAATTATTACAATGAGTTATTAATAGATGACACTAATTTTTTAAAAAATTTTACATATAATAGAAAAATTTTGGATATAAATTATCTAAAACAAACAGATAATATTCAAGTAATTGGGAATGTATTTATATTTAATTTAAACTTTGAAAATTTATATACAGATTTAGAATTTTTAGAAACAAATTTACAATTAATACCTTTTGATATATATTTAAATAGATCTGATAATACAATAGGAAGAAAAAACGTAATATTTGTATTTATAAAAAAAGATATAATGAAAGATAGTTTAGATGAAATAAAAGATTCTTTATATAGAGATAAAGTAATATTTAGCAATGAATATTCGTTGTCTGAGGTATATGACCTTATATATGATAATTTATAAAAAAACCTAAACCTATTAACATATCTAATAATAATGGTAAATAAGCATTATCTATATTATTTATAGCCATATATGAAAATATTAAATATAAACTTGCATGTATCGGTCTTAAATTATTCCACCAAATAGGTTTACCAAATGTTTCTCCTCCTGTTTTTCGTAAATTAAAAAAATAAATATAAAAAAACCCTATTGCTGGAAAAATCAAAATATAACCCATATATTTAAGATATTTCTTATTTAATTTTTTTGCTGCAACTACCAATAATGTTCTTACTATCATACATCCAAATATAAATAATAATAATCTTTTATGAATATTTTTTAACATTTATAATATAAAAATAATATAATATATTACTATGATTTTTACTACAAATAATTTAGTCAATTATAAATATATTATTGATCCAATTACTAAAAAGAAATATAATATTAGTTCTAACTCTGCAATGAAAATTTTAAAAAAATATTTAAATAATTATTTGATTCAAACTGGTAATGGTGATCCATTATTAATTGATGATATTACTATTAATACACTAAATAGAAATGATAATATAATAATTGTACCAGATAATCATGGTAAAATAAAATTTTTAGAATTTATTAATGAAATAAAAGATAAATTTTCAGAAAAATATACATGGATTGCCATAGAATATGTATTAAATGGTTTAGAAAAACAATTAAATAAATATATAAAAGAGTTATCATCAGAAATATCAGATAATGATTGTTTAATTTTTTGTAAAGTATTTATATATGGAAAAAATACTGATAGTTCTGGTTGTAGTAAATTATATACTCCCGATATAAATTATACTAGAATGTTATTAAAAACATTAAAAAGATTCAATTATATCATTTGTTTAGAGAATATTACAAGGCCATATCCTGTAGAAAGTTATTGGGCTTCTTTATTAAATAAAACAAATTCAGGTATTATATTAGTTGGCGCTGCTCATGTAATAAATTTATCAAAACAAATTGGATATACCTGTAATACAATTTTTAGAAATTATAGACACCCGCCCTATCATTTTATCAGAAATGTTAATTATATCCCTTTAGAATATGAAGTTAAGCCTTTTTAAAATAAAAAAATAAATTAAAAAATTGTTTATTAATCAAAATATTGAAAAATTTCTGTTGTTGCCAAATCAGTGATATTATAAATTTTTTTATCAATGTTATTTTGTTTAATTGTTATAAATTCAGGGTAATCTTCTATATTACGAATTTCTAATATTTGTAATTCGTATTCTATTCTTACAAAATTATTTAAATGTATTTGTAACGGCAATGAAAATAAAGGACTTTTATCTATATTTTTTTCTATTTCATCACGTATATGAGCAGCTCCAATTGCTATAATATTTATACCATCACCCTTATTATCTTTAATGTATTTAGCCCAATAAGAATTTGAATAAAAACATCTCATGTCATAAAATTCAGATTTTTCTAAACCAAAATCTTCACCTGTAGTATATGTATTATCATCTAAAGAATATCTTCTAAATAAATTATTATCTATATCATTGATTGAAGACATTATGTTTTCACTAAATAAAGTTACATTATTCAAATCATCTATATTTAAAAGACCTATTTTAATTATTAATTCTAAATTATTTTGAAAATTATTTCCATGTTCAGCATCTCCAATTATATAAAATTTTAATCCTGAATCATTTTTAAATAAATTTATAAATTTTTGTAAATCTCTTTTAACTATTTCTTTTTCATTCGCAAATTCTTCTATTTCATCTCTATCCGGATTATCATTTCCCATTAATGATAGTCCATATAAATTATCTCTTTCAATAATATTGTTAAAAATCTCTCTAAGTGATCCACCACTTGTCATCTGATTTATTTTTAATAAATATTTGTTTAATATACTATATCCTAATTTAGATTTTAAGTCAACATATCTACCTGTTTTTGGATTTATTATTTTATAATAATACATAAATAAATCAAATATATTATTTTATAATAATACATAAATAAATCAAATATATTAATATATTAAATATATTTGATAAATTTATTTAAAATTCATCATTTTTACGATTTCTTATAGAATTCTTTATATCATTTGATAAATCTGAACTTGAAGTCTGCATAACATTAGGAAAAAAACTATGAATTAAACCGCAACATGAACCTTTAACAAATTTATATGTTAATGATAGACTAAATTTACAATGTTCGGTGTATGTCATATTATTTTCTTTAAGATGAGGAGAATTTATCGTTTGATTTTTTAAAAATTCTAACATATTTATATTATAAATACATTTTTTTTTAAATTACTATATCCTTAATTATATTTAAAAAAATCTTATTTTCTGTAAATTTTAATTCTGGATCTATTAATTTATTATTAAAATCTGGTATGTCTTTAATTAATTTTTTGTATAAGTTATTAATTTTCATATTACATTTATTTTTTAAATTATTATGTAAATAATAATAAATTTCTAATTTAAATTTTAATTCATTAATGTAATTATACATATTTTTATCAGTTGTGTTATCATCTAAATATAATAAATTCTCTATATAATTTATCAAATTTGATGAATTTAATTTATAAATTATATTACTCAATAAACTACATATATTTTCTAAAGTGTTTTCCAAATCTTCTATAATAATATTATTATTGTAATTTAAAAAGAATATTTTATATTGCATATTTTTCATATATTTAGAAATATTTTTTATATTTAAAATTACTTGTTTTGTACCATTATTAGATTCGTCATTAAAATTTAACTTTAATGGTCCTAATGTTTTTTTGAAAATAAATAATTTTACATCAAGGATATTTATTTCTTCATTTGAATTTAAGTTATTTGAAAGAGATATATATTCAATATAAAGTATTATAGCTCTTTCACATAAAAACATTGTTAATTTTAAATTATTTGTATAATTAACAATAATCCAAAATATTGAATTAATCATTTCTGTACAATATATTACATTATCATAGTTTTTTAACTTATCATATGTTTTAGTAATTGAATTTCTTATTGCTTTGGTATATATAAAAAACATTTTTTTTGAATCAACAACTGTATCATTATTTTTTTTTTTTTCTATAAAACTCAGTAATTGATCTTCTTTACATAAATTAGACATTATGGAATATATTTAATAATATTAAAATTATATTTTTCTTTTATCAAAAATACTTAAAATATAAATTATTTAAAGATATTTTTATAGTATCATATAGAATACTATATATTCCAGCCATATATGGCGTATTCTTAAAAATAGGAATATAATTTGATAGTCCTATTGAGGAGATCTTACAGACTTCTATCTAATATGCCTAATTTGGTAAATATTTATATTTTATAGGTATAAATTTATTTGTATTTCTATATATAGAAAATATTATTACTAATGAGGGTGAGGATAGTGTGAGTATAAGTTTACTTATCGCTGAGATCAGTAGAATCTATCATAATAGTTTGATAAATAAGTAACTAATTTTTTTATCAATTTATTATGATACATTGTACATTTTCCACTAATTAGCGTTAGACTCTTGTCTCTCTTGTTTATTACAATATTTTCTGTCAATGATTTTGAAAATCCTATAAATAATAATAATGTTAGAATAATAAATAAATAAATGTGTGATTGTATTATAAATATTATATTAATATATATTTCAAATTTAGAATAGAATGTTAATTTTATTATTTCCTAATATATTTATCACTTATTAATTAACTAAAAATGGAATTATAATATTAATTTATAATTTTGAATAATTTAGAAATTTTTATCTGAATTAATTGTATACCATTAAAATATCTATTAATAAATATCTATTAATATATATATATATAAAATGCATTATAATAAAATCAAAAATCCAATTACCGGTAGACAAGTAAATGTTAATTCTACATTAGGTAGAAAAATACTAGGTAAATATTTATCTAATAAAAATTATAATGGTGGTACTGAAAAAAAAAAACAAAAATTAAAAAATATAGTAAAAGAATTAAAATTAAAAAGTGTAGATGAAGTAGAACTTTTTTTTAATAAATTAAAGAATAATCATACAAATAAAGATATAATTTCAGAAATATTTAAATGGGTAATAAAAAAAACTAATTCAGATATTGATATGAATGAAATAATTAAAATGATTAATTCAAATGAAATTAATCTAATGAATTTACAATTAAATGGAGGTGGTGCTGGTAGTAGTAAACCACAAGATAATAATGAAGATAATCGTCAAAGAAGAGAAGAAAGAAGAATAGCAAGAATACAAAGAAGAGCTGTACGACGACACCAACAAGAAAGACTGGACGCATTGAACACAGAACTTAGACCACTTAGAATTATAAGAATTGTCATATTTATAATATTAGCTTATTGGGCATGGTTTCATAATGAAACTTTCCTTGAAGCTTTTGCTCATAAATAAATAATATTAACTATATTATAGAATAAACATAAAAATAAACATAAATATAATTATTTTATTCATGTTATAAATAATTATATTTTTTATTTATTGTTCCTATTGAGATGCCTTTATTTGATCACTAGGTATTGTCCAATTATATTCAATACTTTTATAGATATATTCTATGGAAAAAGGAGAATTATTTGGTAATACAATTGGTCCGAACATTATTTTTTTATTATTAATTGTGGGTGTAAATTTTTTCTTATTAATATATCGAATAACTACTATACCAGAACCTCCATGACCACCACTACCACCACCACCGCCTGTATTTGCCATACCATTTGCATTATCATGGTATGGAAGTGGTTCAGGATTCGCGGTGTTATAAATATAAGCATCACCCCCCCCTCCTTTATCACGATTAATATTGGTTGTCACACTCCCTACTGAGGCCCAATTAGAAATACCTGCTCCTCCTGACGCGAACCAACCATTTGTTCCGTAATTGCTACCAAATATATTTTCATAATTTTGTCCTACTCCCCCGTGCTTACCTTCATTATGATGATAACCTCTACCACCTGCCCCACCACCACCTGCACCGGCCCCCGACCCACTTACCCCTACCCCCCCATCGTTCCCAAACCCTGTACCAGTGTAATTATAAACAAGATCATCTGTGTCTGGAGGCTGAATTGTGTTACCCGGGTATAGAGTACTACTATAGCCCCACCCTCCACCACCAGAACCACCATCCGCACCTGCATGGGTGTGACAACCACCACGACCACCTCCATAAGCAATCAAAGTTTTAGTAGTTACACCATTTCCTGTAGCAGTTACAGTTGTATTTTCACCATTACCCCCCGGTGAGTCAGGCAGTGCCGCGAAATTACCACCATTTCCAATTTTGATTTCTAAAGTACTGTATCCATTCAAATCCCATGATGGCAAATAAATAAGTCCTCCAGCACCACCACCAGAATTATCAGGGGTACCATTTGGGTTCGGGTCATAACCACCGTCATAAATACCACCACAACCTCCTCCACCAACAACTATTATTGAAACAGTTTCTAGTTCAATAGATGTAACAGTTGATGTTTCACTAGTCTTAAAGTCTAGTATTTCATAATCTTCACCTTCAGTTACATTTACCGTAACGTCTTGTCCATTCTCTAAAAATATAGATTTTTCTTCTAAACATAGATTATTTTCAAAATTGTTACCAAATAATAATTTTGTATTACTAAAACTACTATTAGTATTATCTATTTCTAGATTATTGATAATTGGAAGTAAATTCATAATATTATACTTCTCTTCCAGATTATCATAATGTGTAGGGTATCGTAGAGTTATAACTCCATCTTTATATAAATTATCATTTACAACTAATTTACATTTAAAATTATTACCTGATATAAAATTACTACTTGGTATAATATTATGTTTAACTGTAAAATTATGTGGACCAGTTTGATCATGAAACATTTTATACATTAATTCAAATTCATCGTTAGTACCAAAATATGTGGAATTATACATAGGCCATGACGACTCCTGCCAATTACCAGTAATATTGTCTTTAATGATCATTTGATCATCAGTAAATTGAATTTTCATTTGATGCCGTAGGTGGTATGTGTCTATTGCTATATCCTCTTTGAGGAATTTGGGACGACCTGGATTTGCTGACACACCCCCTGGTAACCAACCTGTTGGTGCATAACTTCCGGGACCGGGATACCACCACCAAATAGGACCTGTTCCTCTAATTATAGTATCAGTTAAGCTATCACCCGACTTTTTCGTAAAATAACCTCCGTGTGTGTTACTATTATCAGTATTTTCCCAATCAATTACATATTCAGTATTTAGGTATGTATCTTTATGAACAGTTGCTATCGTAAATATGTACCATTCATCTCCAGGGCTCCCCACTCCCTGTGATACATTAACTGTATTATTATTTTTAGTCACAGTATCCCTATCTGTAATAACGAAACTTGTTTCAGTAATATTATCAATTGATCCTATTATTCCTGATTTAATTTCTGGTAAAAATGGAATAGTAATCTGTACTGTATCTCCATATGTAATAGATAATGGAGTTCTTGTAATGGTACCTATAGTAGTTGGAAAAGAAAAATTGTCTATATCATTATCTGATATTTTATAATAAAATTTTTTAGAATAATTTTTGAATGATATAATAAAAGTATGTGAATTTGTCGAACGGGCTGTATATTTAAAAGATATAGTTTGAGTTGCTTTATCGATACTTAAATCTGTTAAATCTGTAAATTCACTCTGATCCAGATTATTAGTTATAGTATTACCAACTTTTAATGAAATACTATCTATAGTATCATCAACTGTACTTCTAAAATAGGTTTCATAATCAGAAGGTAACACAACATTTAATCTTGTACTCTGATCAACCAATAATGCATTTGATGTAGAATTACTTGGTGCTGGTACAATATTATCAACCATATCTGTAGCAGGTTTTATTTGATCACTTGGTATTATCCAATTATAAATTTCACTCTCATATTCATATTCTAATAAAACAGAAGAAGAATCATTTGGTTCTCTCGTTAGTAAGATTGGTCCTAACGTTATTTTTTTTTCACTACCAATTATGAGCTGGTTGAATACAAGTGGATCAGGAGTTATACCACCCTCTTTCAGAGTAACTTTAATAGGTGTATCTATAGTAAATATTGAATTACCTATAGATTCTAATTGTGTAATAAGAGTATTTTCAAAATTATTACCATATAGCAATTTTGTATTAGTAAAACTACTATTAGTATTATCTATTTCCGGATTATTGATTGTTGGATTAAAAAGTATTTCCTCAATATCTGATGCTAAGATTACAAAAGAGAAAGGAGCATATAAACTAGAAAGCACTGGTTTTAATTGAATATTGAAAGTAACATCATTAATATTTGTATCTAATAATAAGTCGGTTATTTGTAGCTTACCTCCATTAGGTACAAGTTTATATAGTTTAGAAGCAATAGATTGACCATTTTGCTTTATGCTAATAACTATATTTTCCGAACTAAAATGACTAAATGCTGTATGCTGAATATCAATCGCATTCATAACATCATAGTAAGGAGAGTATTGAAGAAGATAATTACCAGTAGTAGCTGAATTAGTAATTGTAGTTGTAGTTGTATTATAGTCCCATTCAATTTCTATTATTGGAAATTTAAAATTTTCTGTATTTTCTATATTTTTTATCAAATAAGAATAATAAAACTTATTATTTTCAAAATTTCTTGTTAGATATATTATGTTTTCCTGTGTTAGATTGGGGACATCAGTTATGTCCGCATAATCAAAACTTTCATCTGTCTTTCCTACTTTAAATTTATCTAAAGATATCCATAAATTTTGTTTATTTTTTCCAAATACCTCAAATTTACAATATCCAGGATCTGAAAATTTATTATTAATATTTTTAGTTATAATACGTATGGAACTAAATTTATATGATTTATTATTAAAATTTTCAAAAATTGCGTAACCATATGTGTTCCATGTGTCTAAATCAGAATTATGATCATAGCTTCCATTTATAAAATTATTTCCTCTAATAGGAGTAGGATAGGTATAAAAATTTTGTTCTATTAACCAATCAGATTGTCGATTTCCTTTTCCATGATTACTCATTATATATTATTATAATAAAAAAAAATAAAGTTTTCCTATTTAGTCCCAATATATATTAACTACAAATTCATTATTATCTTTTCCTATAATATATTTTTCCGTAGGATCAGCCCAGCAATCCTCAATTATATCTCCTTCTTTAAATTTACCTAATAAAGTTAGTACTATTTTCCAGTATTCTTTCTCCTTTTTTCTATTAAAAACATTTATTCTTTGCACCTCTTTAAAATAATTTTCTTTTTCTTCTACCTCTTCTGGATGATCTTCATCACCCCATGTCCAATCTTCACGAGTTAGGTCATCCCATACAGCAGGACGTGGTGGATTTTCCAGTAAATCGGGTACATCATTAAAATCAAATTCTAGTTCATTTGTATTTATTTTATGAGTTTTAATGGTTTTTTCTCTGGTAGCTTTAGGTCTTTCTGATTTTTTATAGTTATCAGTCATTTTACATCTATTAGTTTTAGAATTTTTCACACATTTGCCATCCTTTGGGTCTGTATTTGTTCCTATACATCTATTAGTTTTTTCATTTATCTCACAAAATTCTTTGTTTTTTGCTCCTCCATAAATTTTATTAAAGTAATTTGTTAATATGAATTTCCCTAATTTACTATTAATATTAACTCTTCTGTTTGTTTTTGGATTTATAATATTATTATACATTTATAATATATAATAATATAATTTATTCAATTAAATATGAATTAACCTATTACATAGAAAGATTTTATTTCAAATTAATAATTTTCATTTAGAATTTATTTAAAGTTTTTCTATTAGAACTGATGGTTTTAAACGATAAAATAATATTAAAGATTTTACAAAAAAAAAATATACCAGAGGACATATCACTTATAATTTTAAAATATTATAAAAAAATGTTATACATGAATAATGATAATTCTCAAATATCTCAGTCTAATAAAATACAAATTTTTTTAATATTTTTATGTATTTATAGTTTAGTAGTAATATTAATCTGCCTTGTAGTATTTAGTCAAAGATACAATTCATAGTGATATAAATATTTAAAATTATTCCAAATTCATAATTTTCATTTAGAAATTATTTAAAGTTTTTCTTTTACAACTGATGGTTTTAAACGATAAAATAATATTAAAGGTTTTACAAAAAAAAAATATACCACAAGATGTAGCATTTATAATTTTAAAATATTATAAAAATATGTTAGATATTAATATTGAGATAGAAGATACTGAAAACACAGAAATATCTTCAACTAATAAAATGCAGATTTTTTTAATACTTATTTATGCTTATGGATTTATATTACTACTAATATTATTACTTGTATTAACACAACATTCCATTTTAGATAATATATAATATTTACGGTATGAGTTCACCTTTATTATTAAAGATCCAAATATCAACATTATATCCTAGTGATTTGAGGGCGTTAATTTTAGATTCTAGGATAATAGGGGACGTTAGGGAGGTATATTTTGATTTAACTTCAATACATCTATTTTGTGATGGAATATATATATCGGTAAAATATCTGCGTAATTTTTCTGATTGGTCTCGGTACCAACATTCTGGAACTTCAGTTCTAGATGTGACTATATCATCTTCCTGTATTTTTTCAATATTTAGTAAACGATCTATGGCATAATTCTCGTAACCTTGTACGGTTAATTTTTTTCCGGAAGGCAAATTATATGTTTTGGTTTTGTAAAGGGACTTTAATTGCTTTTCTGCTACTTCGGCAATTTGCATTACAGGTATGGTGCACTCAGGACATTTCATGCTTTTTTCACATCCAGATTTTTCTATAGATTGTAATAATTTAGAAAAATTATTATTACAGTTTACATTTATACATTTCCCTGTAATTCTTGTTTTCTCATTGATAGATTGATTATTAACTAAAACTTTTATATTTGAATTAGGATAGGCATCTTTTAATTTTTCATAAAATAAAACAGATTTACTATTTAGACATTTTCTATTTATTTTACATTTTTTACAGTAAATTTTATCAATATTCAGGGTTCTTGCGGATACTTCAAAATTATTTTCACAATTATAAGTATTACAAATACCTTTAATTCTACTGCGTATACTTAAAAATTTATTTTCGCATTTTAATTTAATATTTGGATATTTTAAATTTAAATTTTCTATTATTTTTTCATATGTTCCTGTATTTAACGTTTCTGCTGTTTTATTATTTTTATATTTTTTGATACATTCTTTACAGTATATGTTTCCATGTCTCCCGACAGCAATTATCTGCATTTCAAAATCATTATCACAATTTTCTTTATTACAAATTCCTCTTACTAAACTATATTTATTAATTTTTTCATTAGGCTTATTCCATTTTAAACGAGATTGAGGATAATCATTTTTTAGATCTGTAAATTTTTTAAGATAATCGGGCATTTTTCTAAATAGATAAATAAATTGAATAAATAGTTTAAATAATTTTTGATTAGATAAATAGATTTTCAAATCAAATTTATTTAGTAAATAGGTATTATTTAATGTTGTAGTAACAATTGTTTTTACCACATTAACTACAAAAATAAATTAAGGACGAAATGGAATATTTGTGGTTTAAAACTTACAAAATGTAAATTTAAAATATTCCTCCTTAATTAAGGTAAAAACACGTTGAGGACAGGATTCGAACCTGCGCTTCTACTATAGAAAATTCATTAGCAGTGAATCGCCTTAACCACTCGGCCACCTCAACACAGAAACCAACACAACTACATATATTAAAAACTTGATAGTAGAAGAGCTTTTTAGGATTTGCTATTCCCCTATACAGTATCTTGTTATACTATATATTCATTCCATAATGGTTTTATATGGAGTCTTCATATATAAATATTCAGCATTCGCCGTCGTTTTTTGCTGTAAGTTAATTTAATTAGTAACACCCATGCTGCTGCATATAGCATCTCTTTTATATACTCATGCTGCTATGTTACCAATAATTCTATTAACTGTTTAAGGGCCCACCCGGATTTGAACCAGGGACCGGTCGATCTGCAGTCGACCGCTCTGCCACTGAGCTATAGACCCAAATATATATTTAAGGAGAAAACTTCCTCAAATATGGCCATCGCCAGGAATCGAACCTGGGTCAGTCGCACCCAAAGCGACTATTCTACCACTAGACCACGACGGCAAACCTCCCCAAATATTGCTTCCAAGAGGAGTTGAACCTCTGTCTTCTGCGTGTAAAGCAGATATACTAACCGCTATACTATGGAAGCAAATGTAAATCTAGGAAGGAGTTCAGTTTACCAAATAAAAGATAAAAGATAAACTGCTCCCAAGAGGAGTCGAACCTCTATCTTCCCTGTGTTAAAGGGATATACTTACCGTTATACGATGGGAGTAAAGTGGAGCAGAGAGGTATCGATCCTCTTACCTCCTGCATGCTAAGCAGGCGCTCTACCATCTGAGCTACAGCCCCAAATCTATATCTATATTATATTAATATATTATTTTTAAGTAAATATAGTTTTTAAGTAAATTATCTTATTCCTATAATTTTATTCGAACATTTAAACGCATTAAAAAAAAATAATACAAAGCATGAGTATTAATTTTACAAAATTTATTTACTATCATCAAGGAAAGAATTACAATCATCACAGCAAATTACTATTATAGCACCTTTATGTCTCTCTTGAACTATTATATCCAATTTACAAATATTATCTTCATTTGGATTTTCTTCTAATACTTTATCTATAATTTTACACACAGGTTTACCTACATGGGCACAAGTTAGTCTCGATACATTTTCTGAACACTGAGGACAATTCCATATCCCTTTTTCCAACTTTACATTCATTCTTCTTTTTTATTATTTCTCTGTCACACTTTATTCTCTTTTGATTTAATTCTCTCAATGCATTTTTCTTCTTCCATACTTCTGATTTATTATATCTTTTATTTATTGTACTACAACTAATTGCATAATTACTTTTTAACATTTTATTCTTTGTTACACGATTAGTCATTTATTTAATAATAATTTGTAATTATGATTTATCAATTTTTTTTCGCTATTGCCCATTAATCATTTCAATTATACTCATTTGATATAAAATCATATTTATTTTAGATGATAAATCAAAATCATCCTCTGTATATCTTTTTTCCAATTCTTTCTGTTTTAATTCTTCTTTTAAATTAATCAATAATACTACAAAATTTTTTTTTCGATAATTACTCCAAGATATAAAACCAAATTGTCCTTTATTTGTTGTTAAATAATCAATGTTTAGTAATAATATATCTTTAAAAAAATAATTATCGGACAATGAATTAATACCTTGATCTAATATTCTTTCAAACATTTATATAATATATTTCATATTTTATATATTTTAGGTAGAAAAAGATTTATATAATTTTGAAGCTTTTTTGATTTATCTTTTTCAGACAATCTTCTTTCTATTTTTGGAAACGAATTCAAATTATTTTTATTTGATATTAAGTAATGTTGAGAATAGTTATCATTTAGAATACTTTTTTTTATTCTTTTTGTATTATAATTTTTAAATACAATACCATTTTCATTGCAACATCTATATGATATACTACCATGCATTTTTATTATATATTTTTCTAATAATTCTATAGTACAAATATCGGGCATATCAGATAAATGTATCGTATTTCTTCCTGATTTATATAGCTGATTTAACTTATACCAATTTCTATTGCTAAAAATAATATTTTTTTTATAATAATTTATTATTAATAAACATAAGTCTTCTGGTAATCGTTTAATTAATATCTCATACAATAGTTTTTCAATATTCATTTTAAAATTATATTATTTATCTTTAATAACATAATTTTAAATCAAATTATTCATAATTATAAAAATCCGATATAACATGAGTCTTAAAATCCGCTGTACCATCTTCTTTTAAAGTATATCTTTGAATAAAATTTGGTCCTTCATCTGGCCACCAAAAACATTTACCAAACTGAAGCCCCGATTGTTCCTGTACTTCATTATATAAATATTTCGCAGCTTCTCCTGAACTTAAACTATTATCCTCTGAAAGAGTAAATGGATAAGATTTTATTGTATAAGGAGGTGCCCATGAACTTCTAAGATTATATGATGTAGCATCTTGGAAACCTAAATTTAATTTAGTAGAATCACCTATTATATCTGCCCAAACATCTAATGACCAACCATTAACACTATCATTGCCTACTGGAGATGAATAAAAATAATATTTTGCACCAGCATCATATGCCATTAAATTTAATCTGTTAAACATTGTATCAAAAATCTTATTATGTCCATTATCATAAAATAAACTTTTAGCAATATTATTAGTCCAATCATCTATACCTGCTAAAACTGCTAATGACATCGTTTTATTTTTAGAATCTAATTCATTTTTTAGTTTTCTGAAAAATTCGTGTAATTCATCCAAACATGTTAAAGTATTAAAATTATTTAGTTCTAAATCTATATCAACACCATCAATTTCTAAAAATTCTAATAATCTTAATAAAGTTAGTGCGTAGAATTCTCCTTGTCCTGGTGCTATATAATAATCTTCATCTCTTGCATTTGCTCCTCCAAAGGCTAAATTAAATTTCATATTATAATTATTTTTACCTAATGTTATCATTCTTTTTACAGCATCAGGATATTCATGTAAATATTGTTTAAATAAATCTGTCCCTACTACATATGTAGTATTTATATATTCAATTAAATCGGACTTTATCCATATGCTACTTATATCTGGATTTAATATAGGAATATTTTTTATTTGACCAAATGAAATTATTAATTCATCAACTCCAGCATTTTTTAATTGCTCAAATATTGAACCAAAATAAGTATCAAAAGAACTTATATTTAAACCGGCTGGTGTAGTACTCCAATCTGCAAAACTCCACCAAGGTGTTAAACCAATATCTAAATAGGACATCTGAGATTTTTTATTTTCATTAGAATCACTATTTTCATTAGAATCACTATTATCATTAGAATCACTATTATCATTAGAATCACTATTTCCACCAGGAACTCCTTCTTTAATTTCTTCTGAAACTACATATAAATTATTAGAAACTTCTTCTAATATTCTTTCAAAATCAGATAATGCAGTTACTACCTCTGTATGTAAAAGCAATAAAGGTTCTAAATTTATTAAATTAGTATCTCCAAAAGTATTAATATTCCAGTCATCTATTTTTATTTTTATATCTTCTAAAATATTTTTGTTTGAAAGTAATGCCGCATATAATTCTAGATATTTTACTTCATTTACGTCATCATTATTTATATCTATATCTGAAAGTAAATCTAAATAATTAACATTAAGAATTTTATCTTTAACTAAGATAAATTCTAAATATTTATTATCTAGTTGTTCTAAGATATTATTAAAATTGTTTTCAATATTTAATCTTTGATTTAATACATCATTACGAATACTACCCATACTTACCCCTCTTTGTTCTGCTATTTCTACATCATTTGCTAAATTTTCTAAATAGAACATGTCACCAAAAATATTTTCAGTATATTGGTTTATTTCTCTAACCTTATTTACTATATTTTGTAATGGTATCATTTATAATGTTAAAGTCTAAAACTTTTTTTATTTTTTTTTTTAATATCCCAGATTTAAAGTATGATAATTTAAATTTATAGTTATAAAATAATATTTAAAGATGAAAATATAATTATATTTATGATAGAAATTATTAATGCAAAAGATAGCGAATCAACAGAATTTGACCTAAATTCTTGTGCGAATATAGGTAAATTATGTTTACCTATATTTTATGATTATAATAATTTAAATGATATATTAGACTCTGAAAATTATAATATATATTTAGCAAAAAATACTGATAAAATCATTGGATTTGGTATAACATCTATTACAGAAGATAAAGATATTCATATAATGTCATTAGGATGTCACCCAGAGTATAGAAGAAAAAATATAGGTACTAAAATATTAAATAAAATAAAAAAAAAAAATAAAGATAAATTAATAACATTATATGTTCAGAGTAAAAATGATGTAGCAATTAAATTTTATAATAGAAATAAATTTATAGAAATTGAAAAAGTACCAAATTATTATTCTAATTTAGAAGACAATAACGCAATTTTAATGGGATTTATAGATAATAAATATTCTAATAAAAGTTAATTATCTAAATATTTTTTTATATCGACTAATATACTTTCAGCATTATATATTGTATCATTTAATTTTTTTATAAATTTTTTTTTTTCAGTTTCTGTTTCTATTGATAATTTTATTTTATTATTTAAGAAATCTAAATTATTTATTTCTGTATTACTTTTTGATATAGATTTCTTCTTTCTTTTTTTTTTTCCTAATTTATTTTTACAATGATTATCATTAGCAGTAAAAGCATTATTTAAATATTCAGTCAGTACATTAATTCCCTTTACTGAATTAATATCATACGGAATATTACTATGAGGATCGTAAATTATATTATACATTATTATAAGTAATTGTATATATCTTTATATTAGTAATAATTTTTCAATTTCTTCTATTTTTTTTGGTAAATTTAATGATAAATTAATAGTCTTATATTTATTTATTAATATTACATCTTCTATTCGTATACCACCTATATTTTTATATTTTTTCCAAACTGATTTATTCACATTTTTATTTAAACATTGCTCATCTGAAAAATATATACCTGGTTCAATTGTTATTACCATATTCTCTTTTAAAACTAGTATAGAACATACATCATGTACATCAATACCTATATTATGACCTAAAGAATGTTTCATAAATAATTTTCCTAAATCAATTTTTTTATACAAATCTGAAACTTTTTTTACAATATCTAATTTTAATAATCCTTCATAGATTATAATAAAACATTTATTGGATAATTCATTCCATATTGTATTAATCTTAGAATTATTAATGCAATAGATATTTGCTTCTAAAACTATATTATATATTTCTCTTTGCGATTTATTAAATCTACCATTAATTGGAAATGTTCTGGTTATATCAGAACAATAATTGTTAAATTTACACCCAATATCTAATAAAATTAATTGATTATTTTGTAATTTTTTTGTATAATTATTTGAATGTAATATACTATTGTCTGATCCAGATGTACATATAGGTTTATATGCCATTTTCAATTGTCCATAATTACCACATATAAATTTAAAAAAATTTATTATTTGATATGGATATGAAAATTTTGATATATTACTAAATATAAATTTAAAAGATGTAGTGGTTAGTTTTACTGCTTTATAAATTTCATTAATTTCTTTAAAACTTTTTGTTATTCTTTTATTATTACATATTTTATCTAATATATTATAATCAATTATATTATCATTTAAATTAATAAATTTAGGAAACAGTGTTTCCTTAAGTGTTGCAATTTTTTTATTTTTATATTTTTTTATAATTTTATTAAAATCATTATAATTTTGGATTTTAATATTATTAGAAAAAATATTATAGATTTTATCATAATATTCATTGTAATCTATCCAGTCTGAATTTTTATTATCTAAAAAAATATTTATGTTATTGTCTAATAAATCATACATTAAAATTAGATTTGGTATATCCAAATTTGTTATATAAAAAAAATTAGATGGAATAACAAAATCTAATAAAAATTCTTCATCATAATAACCGGAATATAATAATATTAAACGATAATCTTTAAGATAATCTTTATATAAATTTAGCTTATTTTTATACATATAATAGTAGAAAGAAAAAAAATAATTTATAATATTATATATATACAATATGACATTACACTATGATAATATAGTAGATCCTAATATTGGAAATAAAATACATATAAATACTAAAAATGGTAAAACCCTTATTAAAAAATATAGTAATTTATTAGATAAAGAATCTATCAATCTTGAAAAAAAAAATAAAAAACAAAAATCTCCTCAATCAAAACCAAAAATAAATAGACAAAAAAATTCTAAAAAAACAAAAGAAGAAATTAAAGTTATAGACATTAATCTTGAAAATGAAAAAAATTCTTATAATAAAGATAATAAGATAATTGACGATTTAAATCTTTTAGCCGATCCTCAAAAAATAAGTAAAAAAAATAATATTGATAATCCTAAAAAAGAAATAAATAATAATTCTGATTCTGAATCTTATGTCGCCTCAGTAAGTACTGTTAGTAGTATTAAAAGTAACTTATCTGATAAATCCATTAATACCAAAACATCTGATAAATCCATTAATACTAAAATATCTGATAAATCCATTAATACTAAAATATCTGATAAATCCGTTAATACCAAAATATCTGATAAATCTATTAATCAATTGTTAAATACTAAAATTTCAGGTGGTTCACTTCTAGAATGGAATACTCCAATTAAAGAAAATAAAAACAAAAATAATAGTATTGATACATTAATAAAAACAAATGAGATAATTACTGATAATAAAGTTAATAAAAAACCAACAAATATAAAATCTACAAATATTAATATTACTGAATTACTTGAAAGAACTATTACCTTAGAAGAAGAAGTGTCTAAATTGAAATATTTATTAAAAAATTTAGCAAATGAAGTTACTGTAAAATTATAAATAAATTATTAATTGTATTTAATTTATTTTTAAACTTGTATTGAAATACTTCCAAATTAGTAAAATATTTTAGATAATTTGGAATTATTTATTTTCTATTATGTCTTTAGATATTATAAATTATTTTATTTTTATTTAAAGTAATAAAATAATAAAGTATAATAATGAATTCCGATATTACTACCGAAAATACAGAAAAAAATGTTAGAGATATTTTATCAAAAAAATATGGTACGATACAAACAGGAGGTAAAGGAAGTGTAAGAAGAAAAAAAAAAAAAAAATCTAATTTAATTTCAAAAAAACCTTCAGAGGAAGAAAAACAATTTAATAAAATTATAAGCAATATCAATATTTTAATAAAAAATGAAGTTAATAATGAAAATATATCTTTATGGAATTTATACTTAGAAGATTATTTCTTTGATGTATTTTCAGATTTAAGAAAAAAAGATTTCAAAAAAAAGAAAAACACTATTATTGATATTGAATATCTAAAAGAAAATTATGAAAATATACTATTAAAATATATAATAAATTTAGATTCTGATAACTATATGATTTTATCTCAAAGTTATGAATATTTTAAAAATCTATTGAGTAATAGTGGTTTTAATTTTATTATTAATAGTATTGATAATTTACAAAAATGTTTAAATAAAAAAGATTATTTACAAACAGTAGAAAATAAAGAAATAGAAAATGTAAATGAATTATATAATTTACTAGATTTAGATATAAATGAAATTCCAAAAAAGATAGAATTAAAAAAAGCATATTTAAAAAAAAGTTCCGAAGTTCATCCGGATAAACATCCAGATGAAGTTGAAAAATATTCTAAAATATTTCAAGAAGTAAATAATGCATATAAAAGTTTATTAGCATATTACTATCATAATAATGATCAGCATTTATATACACATGAATAATCTAGAAAGATTTTTTAAAGTTTATCATTTATTTTTTTCAAATTCATAAATAGTTTTTTCAATAATAGATTTACACTTTTCTTCTAAATAAATATGATTTCCGTAATCATTCATATTTCCTGTAAATTTCTCATTTTTTAAGGAATCAAATAATAAATTTTTACGGAAATAGTTAGGATTTATCCAAAATTCATTTAAACACATTTTTAGTTTAAATATAAATCCACAATTACTTAATATTTCTCTACATTTTTTATTTTTTTCTTCATTGTGTCTATCTAATTCAATACATATTAAATAGATAGTAATATTATTCCAATCAATTGTATTCAGTACATCTAATTCTCCTCCTTCTACATCTAATGAAAAAAAATCAATATATTTTATTTCATTTTCTTCAAAAATATATGATAATGTATTTGTTTTTACTTTTCTAATAATACTTTTAGAATGCCAACGATTAATAAATGTATCTTTCATATGATTTTTAATACCTGAAACTACCCCATTTTTTAATAAATCAACATCTAATTTATCTGTACTGATTGCATTATTATAACAAATATTATTAGGTCTATTTTCAATTAATCTATCATAAAATTCTTTAACTGGTTCAATTAAAATTCCTCTAAATCCAAGATATTTTTCAAAAAACAATGTATTAGAAAATATAATACCATCACATGCACCTAATTCTAAAAATATACTGTCTTTTACAGGTATGTTTATAAAATTTCTATATATTAATAGATCTTCTCCTTGTTGACTATAAAATGTTTTAATATTATCACATCCTTCTTGCATTTTACTATATATAATATATTTATTATTATTATAATCTCATTCAATTACCATAGGTAAATTATGATTCAAACACCATTCAGCTATTTCATCCATCTTTTCTTTTCCTACATAACCTTCACCAGGATAAGCATGTCTATCTTTTTTTGACGATAAAGGTTCTTTTGAATCATTATAATGAATAAGTACAATACTATTTGGAAATGTATCATTCCATTCTTTAATATATTCTAATGGATCATGTCCAGCAGCAAACACATGACAAGTATCAATACATATTTTTATTTTATTTTTTTGTTCATTTGTAAATCTATTATAAAATTTTTTAAATGAATCTATTTGCCAACAAGTTTCAGACCCTTGTCCCGAAGCAGTCTCAATCAATAATGGATTTTTATCATTAATACAATCATTATCATAAATTGTAATAATATTATTGTACATATTATTAATTGCCTCTGAATCTGATAATTTTAAAGACTTTCCTGTATGAACTACTACTCCTTTACAACCTAATTTAACACCAATATCTAATTCATATTTCAAACAATCATATGAATTCTGCATAAATTCTTGATTTGATTTTGATAAATTTATTAAATATATAGAATGTATATAGACATTCAAATTATTATCCACAATATAGTTTTTAGTTTTATTAATATCTTTTTCATTTAAAACAGGTCTTTTCCAAAATTTAGGAGATCCAGTAAATATTTGTGTAGGTTTAGATTTATTATTATCGCCTTTTTCATAAAAATCCAATAAGCTATTATAAAATAATTTATTTTTTGAAATATGAGTTCCTATTTTTTCTGAATATAAATCATTTGAAGATGATACTGTATCAGAATGATAACCATGATCTGTCGCACAATTGTGTTCTGTCATTTTTATTTCTATTTTATTTATATTACCACAAACCTTTAAATGATCAAGATTCCAAGATTTTCTATTTTCTATATTATTAATAAATTCTATTAATTTTAATTCATTTTCAGTATTTTTATTCATTAATATTCATTTAAAATATTAATGAATAAATATTACTCAAATTTTTATTACAAAAAAGAAAAAAAATATAACGCTAAATATATGGATAACAAACATAAGAAAAAAATATGCAATGAAGAATTAGATAACATAAGTGATCTTGAAGAATTAGTAAGATTGGAAAGTAAAATTGCTTATTCTAAATATCTAAAAAGTAAGAATTAAAAATTATTTTTTGATAAAACAAATATGGGGTTTTATTTGAAATTTGGTTTCATTCAATATAGTATCAATAATATCAATTAATTGTGTATTTGACCATATAAAATCATAATCTTTATTTATTGACAAATTATGTTTTTTATTATCTATTATATCTTTTAATATTTTTTTAAAGTAAAATAATATTTTAATATGAAAATGGGTAATATTATTTTGAGTTAATAGCTTAATTTTTTCAAATTTAATAATGAATTCATGAAATAAAATTAATTTCATAATTAATTTTTCGCCTTCTATTAAAGAAGAATAATCAGGTAATTCGTTCCATTTATAATAAGGATAATGAGGTATAGAACGTGGGATTTTATAACTAGAATTTTTTGGCGGACTTTCATTTGCGAAAGCTACTAAATTAGGCATAAGTAAATATCCTATTAAATTAATATAATTTTTTGATGGTATTTTTATCCACGACGGATATTGTTCATTAGATACAATATTAATAAAATTAAATTTTCTATCAGAATAATCAGATAATTTATAAGAATATTTATTTATATATCCAAGGCATCTAAGAATAATTTTTGCGAATAAACAAGGTGTTTCTCCTGTATGTGAATGATCTATAAATATAATATTATTAGAGTCAAGTAATTTTCTTGTAATTCCAATATTATTTAGTATTGTAGCATAATTATTAATATTTTTAGTTGTTGGAATACTAAATTCATCCGAATATACTTTTCCAGAAAAAGGAACAGTAAATGTTTTTCTATACTTTTTTACGATATGTGACAAATAGTTAGGACTTTGTCCAATAAAAATTAAGATATCATCTTTTTTAGTATTATTTATTAAAACATTAGAAGCTTCAATAATTTCTAAAATAATGTCTAAATTAAATACTGGACCGATTTTTGATAAAGAAATTTTTTGATATAATGAGTTAGATAACATTAATATAAATAAAATTTGAATAATATATAATCAAATATATTATCTAATAAAGTATGTTTTACGCTAAACATTTAAATCCTAAAAAATTAGAAAAATTATTTAAAACTGTAGAAGATATAGTTAATGATATCAATTTTAATATTTCAAAAGAAGGTATATCATTTAGAGGAATGGATTCTTCACATTGTACATTATTAGATAGTTTTATTAGCAGTGATGAATTTAAAGAATATAGATTCATTAATAAGGATGACAATGTTATTATAGGAATAAATATGAAATCATTTTGTAAATTATTAAGTATATCAGAAAATTCAGATAGTCTTATATTAGAAATAAAAGATATAAACTCAGATAAATTAAAACTATTATTTGATAATGAATCTAGAAGTACAGAATATAATCTGAATCTGTTAACTATAAATTCAGATGATATTGACATAGCAAAAATAAATTATAATGTAATTATTGATATAGATTTAAAAAGATTAAATAAAGTTTGTCAAGAAATAAATATAATTGAGTCTGATAATGCTAAATTCATTATTATGGGATCTTCTAATGACAAAATAATTAATATAGTAGGAGATGGTAATATAGGATCAAGTAAAACAACATTAAAAAAAGATTATGTAGAAAACCCTAAAAAAACTTTAATACTCAAAGATAAAGATAATCAAATATTAAATAATCCTCGACCTATTATTAATAAACCAGATTATATTGTAAATGATTTCAATGAAGATTTTAATATAGAATTTTCTATAAAAAATATAGATAAAATAATAAAATTGTATTCAATAATACCACGTGCTATTCTTAATATTGGAAAAGAAGCACCTTTAAAGATTAGTTTTAATATCGGGAAAAAAAGTTATCTTGATTATTATATAGCTCCAAAAATAGATTAATTGTAAAGTTTAAATAAAAAAATTTATATATTTTTTTATTCTAATAAATAATGAATGAATTAAGAAGTGGAGTTAATACCAGACTAGAAAGTAAAAATAATTTTGATGATATAAAATCAAATTTCTATTCTAATAGAAATTCGCAAGATCAAAATTTTATACAAGCTATTAATCAAGATAACTTTATAAATTTTCATAACTATAATGAGTCGTTAAATTCAACTTTTGACGATAATTATAGCAATGATTACAAAGATTATAGTATAGAACCTACTTTAGATAAAAATATAAAAAAAAGTATTAAATCTGAGACATCAAATCAAGATAAAATTAATTTTGACATAGATAATAATATAGATAATTATATAAATAGTAATATAGATAATTATATAAATAAAAATACTAAATCAAAAATCAACTTAGAAACTGAAAATATAAATAAATCATATTACAAAAAAAAAGATGATAGTAATATAAATAATAATAAGCAAAAGCTAATAAATATTTTATCGTTAGTTTTAAAAAAAAGGAACATATTGTTAGATAGCGAAATAATAGAAAAATATATAGCAAGATATAATTTATCTTACCAAAATCCTGATCCTAATATATTATTACAAGTTGTTACAGATTTTAAAGAATTATCAAATAATAATTCATTAAAGAATTTAAAAAATGAACAAAATGAAAAAAATATTATAAAAGATGAATATAACCATTATAATGAATTTCTAATATCAATAGATTCAAAAGATCGTAATTTAAATAAGTATAAATGTCCTAATAATTTTAAGATAGAATTTGTATCAAATAGTTATAATTCAGAAAAAAAATTAATAACATCCTATGATAATATTATTTCTGTTCAATTAATATCAGCTATATTTCCAAAAGAAGGTTTGAATGGTATTTCAATAGAAGATTATCCATATATAATATTAGAAATAGAAGAATTAGGTAGTAATTATAGCTCTATAAATGATAATTCATCTAAAGCTTTTGCTCAATTGACTTTTGATTTAGACATGGGTAAATTTAAAAAAGTTGTAGCTAGGAGTGAATCAGAATATAAAAAAAATTTTAATCCTAATATAAATGTCAATAGCTTTACTATGAGTATAAAAACTCCTGACGGAAAATTATATAATTTTAAAACTATTGAAAATAATTTAGACTGTAATAAAGATAACAATGAAAAAAATATTGAAGCTAATTTTGATATTTTTATTGAGTCTGATCAGAAAAATAATGAAACTTTGATATCTAATGAAAATGAAAATAATAATAAAAATATAGATTTTAATATTGAATATGATCCTAATAATTTAGATATTTATTATAAATCAGAAGAAAAAGAAGATAATACCAATATAAATAATATTATTAAACAAAATGAAAATTTAAATGAAAATTTAAATGAAAATACACATATAGAGATAAATGATGAATATCCTTCGATCAATTTTATATTTAAGATAATTACACAAAAAAAAAAATTAGATAATATATTAATAAATAATTTGTAACATCTATAATCTATATTATATTTTGAGTAGATGTGAATTTATTAATAACAACTTATTTTATCATATTAGGATAAATACTATAATTTACAATATTACTTTTTTTTAGAAAAAAGAATTTTGTATTTTCTAACTTAATACTAGACTTAATTTTTTCTTTATTAGTTTTAGTTCGTTTTTTTATAAAATTGCAATTATCATTAAATACTTTATTTATAAAATTATATGCAATGTCTAATTGATATTGTGATCTAGCTCCCGTTACGATAACCTTACCACTTTGAAAACTGGAAATAGTTATTTTTTTACATTGAAATTCTCCTTCTCCACTTCCTTTACCTTGACATTTTTTACTACATAAACATTTGCCCTCATTATTTGTTTGATAATTATTTTTATTCCAAAAATATTCTAATTTTACACCAGGATAATTTTCTGGTTCATAACTTACATTTAGATCATATTTTTCTAATAATATAGTATATAAATTTTCTCTCTGAAGTTCCATACCACAAAAAAAGTCGCTATTAATTAGTACGGTATTATAATTAAAAATTCCTATATTTTTTATGTCAGATATAGATTTTTTTGTTGTATTTTCAATATTTTTCAAATAGTCTATTACTATATTTACACAATAGTGACCAATATCTTCATTAGGTACACCTGTCATTTGTATTTTACCATTTTTAAATAATTTAAGGTTAATACATTTATTATCACTAACAAGAACGTTTAATGCGGCACTATTGAAAAAGGTACATTTTTTTTCTTTCTCAAATGTACCTTTTACTGGAAAACTTTCCGCTTTACATCCTATTATTCCTCTTGCATTTGATAAATATTTTTTAGTAGAAGTTGAACAATCTTTATATGAACTATCATCTATATAAAATTTATCATATATTAATTTAGTATCTATATGTGTGCCTATATTTTCATATAAAGAGCAACATGCTGTCATTGTTGATATTCTCAAAGGGGTAGGCTCTAGATTTATATCTGATTTAATATTTAATTCAATATTATTTACCATTTTAAGTAACTCATTTTTTTTTTGAATTAAACTATAACTTTTATATTCATCTTTAATTTTTTCATTATAGTCCTTTATAAAATCTATTAAAATATTATCAGACATACATTTAGAATAAATAATATCAACATCATCATCACCTAATAAATCTAATATCTCTTTATTTATATAAAAATTTAATTTATTTTTTTTCTGGTTTGATAAATCATTTTCAAGTTCTGAAAGATATGGATTGTCTGCCATTTGATCTAAAAATTTTTCAACTTCAAAATGATACCCCGACCATAATTTATTTTGTATTTTTTCTTGTTTGTTATTGATGGTAATACAGGACATTGACATACTCTGATAATTATTTCTTATTTATGTTTAAGTGCTTTATATCAAATTTTATTTTTTAAGTTTATATTTAATATTAATATTAATATTAATATTAAACTAGGCTTATTTTTACTTAAAGAATACGATTTTATAAAAAAAAATTCCTATTTTTTTTATGTCAGATATAGATTTTTTGGTTGTATTATCATCATTATTTTTCAAATAATCTATAACTAATTGTACACAATAATAACCAATATCAATATTAGGAACATGTGTCATTTGTACTTTACCATTCTTAAATAATTTAAGGTTTATACATTTATTGTCACTGACAAGAACATTTAATGCAGCACTATTAAAAAAGGTACATTTTTTATCGTTTTCAAATGAACCTTTTACTGGAAAACTTTCTGCCTTACACCCTATTATTCCTCTAGCATTTGATAAGTATTTTTTGTTGGATGAAGAAAAATCTTTATAGGAACTATCATCTATATGAAATTTATCATATATACATTTAGTATCTGTACATGTACCTAAATCACAACATACTGTCATATCTAATTCAATATTATTAACGTTATCATCACCTAATAAATCTAATATTTCTTTATTTATATAAGAATTTAATTTATTTTTTTCGTTTGATAAATGATTTTCAAGTTCTGAAAGATATGGATTTTCCGTAGAGAGTGGCAATAGTTCTTGTTTGTTATCGATGGTAATACGGAATATTGACATAATCTATTAATTATTAATATTTAATGCTTTATATCAAATTTTATTTTTAAGTCTATAATTTACTTTAAAATATTTAATAATTTCTTAACACATTAGTATCTAAAAATTTCTTATGAACCGTATCGTATTTAGAATATTCCTCTTCTTGCATACCAATTTCTTGTAATGTTGCTTCTAGAGGTTTCATTTCATCAGGTGTATTATTCACATGACCTATTATTTGTCGTTTATTTCTTCTATTTTTATTGTTTTTATTTGAAAAAGCTTCACTCTTTCTCTTATTAAATTTTAATAATCTATCGTATTCTAAATTATTTATTATTAATTGTTTAATTAAATATACTGATAACAATAGAAACAATATTATAAAACCATGAATGTAGTTATTTTTAATATTCATTTATAAATATATATATATAAATATAAATAAATTTAGTAAGAAATTTGTATTAATTATTGAATTTTTACCTTTATTTATTGTCCGTGATTATTTTTTATATAAAACATTGTACTATAATGTGGATGATCTCCATATATTTCTTCATTTGGTAAAGTAAATGGTATCAAATTTGTTTTTTGACAAACATAAGGAAATCCAATTTGGTCTTGAGTTGTATATTTTAGAGTTTGTAAATACCATTTATTTAAAAATTCATTAACATCTTTATCTTTATGAAGTAAAGCAACAAAACAAGTAATCCATACACCCATATGTGGAGTATGTGATTTAATATTTTTAAAAAATAAATCATTATAGCCATCTTCTAGATAAGATTTATATTGTCCGTCTACATCTTGATATGGTTGTAATTGCCCGTTCCAATATGTACTGGTATATCTGAAAAAATGAGATGCTTCTACTTCTTTATCTAAAAATCCTCCTCTCCGTTCATGATGCCATCCAATTATTTTATGTTTATATATATTTTTTAATATATATTCACTAGTTTTATCATATATAATTTCAATAGTTCCATCTAACCAAACAATAACATCATATTTTTGTAATATGGGTATATTTGAAAATGCTTGTTTATAATACTTTGCTATATTAAAAGTATGTTTATTATTAGATAGTGAATTTATAAAACTATCATCATCAATAGAACTTTTATTAATTAAATGATATGGTGTTGTATCAATTATCCATCCATTATTAATAATATTATTATTGTCTGTAAAACATATAAAATCAGTATCAATTGTTTGTCTTACAAATTTTTTACAAGATTTTTCATAACCTCCATATATTGCTGTAATAAAACATATTTTAAAAGGATTAAAATCCTTATTTGAAAAAGCTTCATTCTTTTTCATATTTATTTATAAATATATAAATATATATATATATATATATTTAGTAACAAATTTTATTAATTATAATATTGAATAATATTAATTTATGCATCATTTTTTATATACAAATGTTTAAATAAAAAAATCAATTGCAAATTTATATTATATTAAAAATCAAAAAGACTAAATCCTCATCCACTTCCAGATTGAATTATTTCAACTGGCTCACTTGCTCCTCAATATCCACCATTAAGTTTATTGATATAGCCTTTTAATATTTGTTTACCTTGAGATGATAAAACATTTACATCTCTTCCTGTAGCTGGATTATATATTTTAGAATATCCTCCTCTTAAGTATTTTGTGTGTCTGCAATGAGCTTTTTTGCCTTCAGGAGCGATCCATGAGCATGCTGGGTGTTTAAAACAATCTTCAGGAGAAAGTGGTGGACATACACCTTGTTTGGTAGCTTTATAAGCAGCAGCTTTTTTAGGAGAGGCAGCTTTTTTAGGAGAGGCAGCTTTTTTAGGAGAGGCAACTTTTTTAGAAGAAGCCTGTGCTCTTGCAGCGGCAGCAGCAAGACTCCAGTTAGCAAAACTACCATGTTCCGCTAATTCAGCCGCGGTAGGAGCGGCACCACTTGGCTTAGCTTTTGGGGCAGCTTTTGATGAGGCGGCTCTCTTTTTGGGAGTGTGAGTTTTTTTGTATTCAGCAGTCATTCTGCATTTTCCGTTGTAAACTTCACAATTACCATCTGGTTCATCACTCTTACGACAAGCACCTGCGGGGCCTACAGCACAAGGTCCATCATGTCCGCCTTGTTGTTGTTTTCTTTGTTGTTGTTTTCTTTGTTGTTGTCTTCTTTGTTGTTGTCTTCTTTGTTGTTGTGTTCTTTGTTGTTGTTTTTCAATATTTCCACCTCTTAAGTATTTTGTGTGTCTGCAATGAGCTTTTTTGCCTTCAGGAGCGATCCATGAGCATGCTGGGTGTTTAAAACAATCTTCAGGAGAAAGTGGTGGACATACACCTTGTTTGGTAGGTTTATAAGCAGCAGCTTTTTTAGGAGAGGCAACTTTTTTAGGAGAGGCAGCTTTTTTAGGAGAGGCAACTTTTCTAGAAGAAGCCTGTGCTCTTGCAGCGGCAGCAGCAAGACTCCAGTTAGCAAAACTGCCATGTTCCGCTAATTCAGCCGCGGTAGGAGCGGCACCACTTGGCTTAGCTTTTGGGGCAGCTTTTGATGAGGCGGCTCTCTTTTTGGGAGTGTGACTTTTTTTGTATTCAGCAGTCATTCTACATTTTCCGTTGTAAACTTCACAATTACCATCTGGTTCATCGCTTTTTCTACATGCTCCGGCAGGGCCTACAGCACATGGTCCATTATGTCCTCCAATCATTTTGATATATACTATATATAGAAAAAAAAATATATATTAAAATAATTAATTAATTTTTTTTATTATATTTATTTTTTAATGTATTAAGATAATTTTGAATAATTTGTTGACCTTTTTTACTGTTAACATCTACATCTAGACCATTAACTGGATTATTTATTTTAGAATAATCCTGCTTTTTTCCTCCTTTTTGTTTATTTTTTTTTTAACTTTTTATTGTATTTTTTTTTTTAAAATTATCCTGTTTTTTTCCTTCTTTTTTTTTTTTTTTTTTTTTTTTTGTTGTTTCTATAGATTTTTCTACTGGTTTTTCAGATTCTTCACTATCAAATGGCCAAAAAAATCCTCCAGTTTGAACACCTGAATGATTAGGCATTGGTC
>Ga0206130_10001862_pt1 | contig 30323 bp, 26 predicted proteins | sample Helgoland_Spring_9_FD_148637 | JGI IMG/M metagenome (GOLD analysis project Ga0206130, IMG submission 148637) | Pelagic subsurface seawater microbial communities from Kabeltonne, Helgoland, North Sea - Helgoland_Spring_Bloom_20160512_1 | ecosystem: Environmental > Aquatic > Marine > Epipelagic ...
ATAATCCTGAAAATAGTTTACAAAATTTTAATAAATTATTAGAAACAATTAATAAAAAGAATAAATTATTAACACCTATTAAAGGAATAGTTATTTCACATACTCCTCAATTTATGGAAGATAAATATTTAAATTCATTATATAATGATAGATTATGGAGGATCGATGTTGGTATGAGTAGAGCATTTGGTAAACAAGATGATTGTGGTTATAATAAATTTAGAAAACCACAGATTCTAATAATTCATAATAATGGTCAATTTGAAAAAAGGATTATATCATTAAACTCTGATAGATATCCTTCTTCAAATCAAGGACAAAATGTTGATTTATCAAATAGTTCTTTACCTTTTTAATTAATTAATATTTATTTTCTAATATATATTATAAACAAATGCCGAGAAAATCAAAGAGTTCTAAAAAATACACAACTATTGCTAAAATTAAGAAATTAAGATCTAAATCGAGTAAAAGATCTGTTAAAAGATCTAATAAAAGATCTACTAAAAAATCTAAATCTAAAAAATCTAAAGGGAAAATGACTTGGTTCGGCGCCGTTGCTAAAGCCCGTAAAGAACTTGGTTTGAAAGGATTCGTAGCAATTAATAAAGGTCCTGAAGGTAAAAAACTTTACAATAAAGCGAAAGAGATTTATGGTAAATAAATTTGAAATTAATATTAAAAGATCTTTAAATAACTTTTTAAACTTAAAAAAATAAATAATTTAAATAATCTAATCTTATAAACTCGTCTTTAAACAAAACATATATAACAATATGTCTTCTAAGTTGTCATCATCTAATCCATCATGGTTGCAACCTTTGCCTTTGAACTTGAAGAGTAACACAGATGTTTCACATCTTTATTGTCGGGCTGTGTGCGGTGTAAGTGTCCTGTATTGCGTTTTACGACCGGAAAAAGAAAATCATAGTTAAATCCGGTTCTTGTCGTGCTAATGGTAATTCATCTTCTAAAATAACTTGTCATGCTGAAGAACAAGCAATTAAATATTGTAATAAATATGATAAAAAGAATAAATATGATATTTATATTTGGAGATATGGTATTACAGGTAATATTAAAACAACATCTTGTTGTAAATCCTGTACTAAATTAGCAAATAAGTTTGACTTTACAAATAGAATTTATACGTTTGAAAATGATAATATTGTTAATGCTATCATAGATAATCCCAAAGTATCACTAGGTAATATGATTCGTAATCTTTAGCGTCTTCTTCTTCTAGATCTCTTACCAGACTTCTTACCTTTTTTTCTTTTAACAGATCTCTTTTTCATTTTAGATTTTTTTTTCTTAGAACCACTTACATTTAAATAATCTTCATCATTTAAGAAGGCATCAGCAACTTTATCCACTCCTTTCTGTTTAGGAGTTTTTAATAATTTTAAATCGGCTAATTGTATTTTAAGATCATTGTGACAATCTTTAACATGTCGTTTCATATCAGGGTGATTATTTAAAATACTATTATTATCTCTTAAAAATCTAGCTAAATCATATATTGGTCCTTGAGGCATATTTATATAATATATTATAAAAAAAATTATAAAATATTATATATAAACTATATGTTATTAGAAACAAATACTTTAGTTTCAAAAACTGTATATTTTTCTTTAATTGTTCAAATAATAACTACTATTGTTAGTTTTGGTGGATTAACTCAAAAATTAAATGAAAAAGATAATGTTCTTAAAGAAATATTAGTATTGGAAGGATTTGTGCAATTAATAGAATTATTTTTTTATATATGGGTAATATTTGCCATACATAATTTAAATAAAGTAACTCCTAGAAGATATATTGATTGGACATTTTCAACACCAATCATGTTAATATCTACTATAGTATTTATGAAATATCAAGAAAATAAAGAAAAGAATATTGACAAACCTTTTAAAATGATAGATTTCTTTAAAGATAATAAAACTAATATGTTTAAGATATTCATTTATAATGGATTAATGTTATTATTAGGATTTTTAGGTGAATATGGTGTAATTGATAAAAAAATAGCAATACCATTGGGTTTTGTATTCTTTTTCTTATCATTTAATTTAATATATCAAGAATATGCAAAAAAATCTGAATTAGGTAATAAATTATTTAAATTTTTAGTAGTAGTATGGGCATTATATGGTGTAGCGGCTATGACTAATTTAAAAACCAAAAATATATCTTATAATTTATTAGATATAATAGCTAAAAACTTTTATGGATTATTCATTTATTATATGATCTTACAAGTTTCTAAGGATAAATAATTTTACATTCTTCTATATCTTCATTATCTAATATTTTTTGAACATTATCAGAGTCTTTTATTATATATACTGGTGCGACAGGTGATTGTATAAAAAATATTAAATCTAATAAATATTGGATAAAATTATTTTTAACAATTATTATACTTTTATTTAAGTATTGGACAGGTTCTTTTTTTAATTTGTAAATGAATACAGACATTTTTAAACTATATTTAATATTATATACTTCTAAATTAGATGTATCAAATATAAATGTAAACTCTTCTTTCTTTCTATAAAGTTCTAACCATTCATTTATAAATATATTAAATTCTTCACTTGAATTTAATTTACCGAAAGTAACATGAACTAATGGAAAATTATCATAATTAAACTCTACAAACATTATATTAATATAATATTAATATATATATATATATAATGAAATATGACTTATTTGGATGGTTTTTTGTTCTTATAGTAATTATTATAGGTTTTTATTTTACTAATATTCAAACAAAAATAGTGGATATGTTGGTTGATAATATAGAAGATGATAAATTATAATTCAAAAGCAATTCTGTAAACGAACATTTCTTTTTCTAAACTTACAGGTATTTCATAATAAAAATCACTTACCTTTTTACTTTTATTATATAATTCTGGATTATCATAAATATATGGTTTCATTACATAATTATTTTTACCATACATATTAAATATTAATTCTACACCGAATGATTCAAAATATTCTTTCATTTTTAAAATAGAATTAATTTCTAGAGATGCAATATCTAATTTATCATTTTCATCTGAATATAAATGTTTCATACCATCTGTAAATATTTGTAATAATTGTTCAAATACATGTTTATTAAAATTATTATCTTTTCGTGGAGGATCTAATTCTAATTTAATAGTATTTTTAGGTTTAGGATTTGTATCGAATACGTATTCAATAAATGAATTATGATCACCTGTTTTATATTCTGTATCTTCATTTTCCATTTATATAGTTAATTAAATATTTTTTTAAATATATGATAAAAAAAAAATTGTTTATTAAATATTAATATTAAATGAATTACTTACTTTGATATCTTTGACTACAGTTAGTCCGACCTGGTTGGTGAATATTCCTATATTTCCGAACATTCTTCTTCATATTGTAGATCTTTGAAACATTTTTATATTCTTTTTTATTTTTCTTAATTTTATTCTTAATCTTCTTTTCTTTTTTATCTAGAGAAGAACTATTAGAATATTTTGGTTCGATAATGATATAGTAATAATCATTCTTATTATAAAGAATGTATTCATCATTGTCATAAGCTAGAAGTTGCTTATACGGAGTAATAGTATGATTAGTACCAGAAGCAGTGATGAGAGGGAATGTTTTAGAAGTGCAAGCCATACAATTCATGTTCGTAAGTTTCTATAAGTTATACTTATTTTTGAATATAAAAAAAAATATATATAGATTTCAAATTTATTTATATTTTTAAATTTGAAATACTTAAAGGATTATTAGTATAATTAATTGTAATACTTAAAGGATGGACGGACTAAGAGTTTCAACTATGACTGCATGCACTGAAGTTACAAGTAATGTTAATCTTAAAAATCTATATGATCAGGTAGATATTGATGATTTTATAAAATATGCCGAACACGGTGATAATAACCATAAAGGATATGCTAAAAAGAATGATAAAAAGAAAAGAAAAGAAAAAGCAAAAAGAACATTTTTCAATCAATTAACTTTACATTGCTTTTATGATTCTAAAATAATTAATGTAAAGTTTTTCAATAATGGAAAGATTCAAATGACAGGTTTAAAATATGAAGAACAAGGTTATAATTTATTAAATGATATTTTAATTCCTATGTTTAGAACATTTACAGAAATATTTGATAATAATGAAATTAATATTCTTAATTATAGGATAGTAATGATGAATAGTGATTTTGATATTAAGAAAAATATAGATAGAGATTTATTACAAAAGAATATTATAGATAAAGGATATTATTCAACATTTGAACCTGATTGGTATCCAGGTGTTAATATTAAATATTATTTTAATACAGTTAATAATAATAATGGAATCTGTAGTTGTAATAATGTATGTAAAGGGAAAGGGACAGCAGACGGTGATGGAGAATGTAAAGGAGTTACAATAGCAGCATTTGAAAAGGGAAAAATATTAATAACTGGTGCTAAATCTAAAGAACAATTAATAACATGTAAGGGTTTTATTGAAGATTTTATTAATAAAATCAACTAGGTTGAAGATTTTATTAATAAAATAAACTAATAAATAAAACCTGTTTAATTATTAATTATCATAAATAAATAAAATATTAATATTATATATATGAAAATAATCTATCCAGTAATATTGGCTATATCATTAATGATATGTTATTCTGTTTTTTTATTTAAGAATGGTAATAAAAGAAATAATAATAATGTTATTAAGAAAAACAATATAGAAGGTTTTACAAATACGGTAGATTTTAATAATCCATCATTTAAATTTTTTAAAGCTTTAGATGATATTAAATCATCAGATAAAATAATATTAGATAATATTCAATCTAAATGTTATTTAACAACACAAACGATTGATCAAGATTTGAAAATCAAAATAATTAATATATTAAAAAGAGTTATATCTGATTTTAATAATATTCTGAAAAAAGATGAATATTTTATAAATGATATAGAAGGATTATATATTATAAAAGATAATAAAAATAATTATAGAATTATAACAATATCTATGATACATGATGTTAAGAATTATTATTCAGTTAAATTTTTAATGGATTTAGTATTTTTTAATAAACAATATTATTTAAATTATTTAAATATAGATGAAAGAGCAACTAATAATATATTAAATACATATGATGTAAGACAAGTTGATCATTCGAAAGGAATATTATTTAATCAAGATATGGTAAATGAAGATTTAGAAGATACATTAAATAATATTTATAATAGTAATAATAGAATATTAAATATATCAGATATTAAAAATACTAAATATAATTTCTTTAAATTAGATAATTTAAGTAAATATTATTTACCAGAAGGAGTTCCTAATATATATTCACCAACATTTTGTGATAAATATAATGAAAAACAATGGGATTCAAATGGTAATCCAGTGGAGAATAATAATATACCTGAAGCTTGTATAAGTAATAATAATTCTATTCAACAGATATTAAATCAACCATATGATGCTCCAGGAGTATTATATGATAGTAAAAATACAAGTGAATATACATGGTTATTTAATCATTTTTCAAACCCTGGTATAGTAGCAAGTGATTATACAGTAAGTTAATATTAGTAATTATGATTTCTTAGTAAATAAATTTTTTAATATGGTAGGTGAACCATCTAATTTCATTGCAATTCGGAATGGTTCATTGAATAAACATATTATATAAAGTGATAGTAAAAATAAAGCACCATATATTAAACAAGTGATAAACAATCCTACAGCATTTGTTATTAAATCACTATAAAAAGGTATCCACATAGAGGGTATCATAGGTTTAAAGTTACCAAAACAATGCTCGAGTGTTTGTTCTGACATAACATCAGAAGTACAGTTTTCACCATCTGACATTCTGTCTATCATTTGTTCAATGGCATCAATATTATTTTGATTATGATTATCATAACTATTTTCGCCACTCATATCAGGATTCTCCCACTGAGTTCTTTTAATCTTTGGGCGCTCATTATTTATGTTTGATAATTGATCGGTTTCTGATAGTTCACTTTTTAATAATTGTAATTTTTTATACAATATAGATCTTTCAGCCTGCATTACACTATCACCCGAGCAAGTATTTGGATCATCATGACTAGGACCTAATGAATATGGTGCTTGTCCATTCATATGTATTTCATCATGTGCCCACGCTTTTGCTCGTAAATAAATATTTGGAAAAAGTTTTTTTAGTCTACAATGATCCCATAAGTCCACATCTTCTCCACCGTCACAATCACCATCGCCCTTAATTTGATCAAATTCTGCCTTATACACATGTGTGGAGGGTAAACTACCACCACAATCTTCAACACTAGTAGGTAACCATGTGTCATTAATGAAACCATACAAATAATATTTATTTTCATCAGTATCTTTAGGATAATATGGTGCTAAAGAAGCATTTTGAATAGAAATACCTTCACCACCTTCTACTATAGGATACATTTTTGTATCGGTATCGGAAGCACTCATATCATAGTATGTTCCATCACAATGATCAATACCTTTCCACAAAACTCTTTCAATTGATTTTGCTCTCCAAGCACCATCTGATCCTGCGGGCATATAACCAGTAATATGGTTAGTTGGTCTATGTTCCCAATTAGCACTTAATTGTTTTTCAGGTGTGAATGATGCCCATATAATAGATTGAAAATTCAGTTTTTGACTCATAATGGTATTTAATGCACCTGATGCATTATTCCCATATATATTTTTATTTATAAGTTTTGCAGATACTAGATTTCCGTGATTTACTATTGATATTAATTCATTTACATATTCAGAAGATGGGGGACCAATTGAATGTAAAGTTTTATGTTTTGGGAAGATATTTTTATCACCAGTATATAAGTTCAATTTTGTTTTTAATTTTTCAACCTTATCTTTTGCAAGATTAATATTATCACTATTAGCATTATTAGCATTATTTGAAGTTAGTTCATTTAAAAACACGTCTTCCTGATCAACATCAAAAGTACCATTATCTCGACTACTATAAAGTTCCTCTAACCAAATTTGTTGTTGTATTTGGTCTCGTCCTCTAAAAAAATCTACATAATCTCTACCATCGGAATTTTGTGCTGAGAAACCTTTAAGACTAGATCCTCTAATATCTGTATTTGCATTGTTAATATCATTCATGGTTACTTGAGCGACACCTTTGACATAGTTATTCACAGCGTCTATAAAAGTAATAATATATTGTATACGATCGTATTGATCAAACTGGGTAAAAACCGATCTCAGAACATCATTGTTCAACCTATATATAGTAGGATGGTCAACATTTCGAATAGCATTAATTATTTCGGAAATTGAATATATGAATAACTGTCCAAGCACTCCACTCCCATTTAATATATTACATTGATGTGCTTTAACTAAATCTGAATCTGTGGTCTGATCATCCAATTGCTCCTGAGCCAGGGCCGCTATACTATCCGCTCCAGAATTATCAACTGCAGCTTGTATACTGAACCCTGGGGGCAGTGAGGCAGCGCCAGCGGACATAGTATTTTCGACATTTTGTAAAGCTTGACCGGGCGGAGAGCATTGAAGGGATGTGATTTCGGTATAGGCAAAATCAAAGTCTGCCAGAATCCCTCTGAATCCTCTTTGTGACCGGGTTTCCCCATTTCTGCCAGCGGACAATTCGTACAGCACTGCCATCGCTTCCTCTCGCTGGTTGGTGAACCCATATGCCGCACCCGGCAGAGCTCCGGTAAAATCAGGTTTTAGCATACTGTTTAAATCGGCTATTAAAGTATCCAGACTGTCTCTAAGATCATCAATACGGGTTTGTTGTTCCTGACTCTCATCTTCTTTAGTAGTTCCAGTATTTAGATTTGGTACACAATCGCCATACATATTAGATGCTTGTTTATACCAACTGTTTCCAGGTAGTGAATCTATTTCCGCGATACGAGTATAAGAATTATAATGGTCAAACCAAGGTTGTCCACCAAGGTTTCTTGGTTCGGCTCCATTTAAGATAAGTTGCCAAAGAAGACTTGGATCTGTATTTGAAGCGTTTGTTAATCCAGGATACATATTATTCCATGTCTCTCTCCACCAGCGCAGTGTTTTAGTTACATCATTATTATCATCAGTGACAAGTGTCTTACCAGGACCATTATAATCAGAAGATAAATCACCCACCACGGTAACTGGATCAAAGAATTGCGTCCATTCTCTATCCTGATCATTCATCAACATCAATAAAGCCCAATCTGTTGTCGCATGTGTAGCGAAATATTCTTTTATTTTCCATCCAAGGAGAGTTTCATGAAATCTGCCTGATTCAGTATTTATAGCTGTAGATGCACGACAACAAACACTGTATTTTCTAGGTGCACTACTTATATCAATAGCATTAATAATACCATTAGTACTCATATCTTTTTCTAGACTACAACCAGGAACAGTATTGCACCAACCGTTCGCTATAATTTGATTATCTTTAGGAGACCATGATCTAGTTGATGTGTCTAAATGAGATAAATTATATTTTTCTTCTGTACTGACAACACTGTTGGTTAAAAAATTTTTAACTTTAATTGAATCTGTTCCCCAACTAATAATATCATCATATCCTGAATCACATGTAATATAAGATTTAATTGAATTTCTATTATGAAAACTAGAATATAGTTCATTATAATCATTTAATCTGGTTGTGATCTCTTGTTGTGTTAGTGATCCATTTGATACACATTTAAAATTATCTAATCCTTTTCCTAAACCCATTTTACCATATATATCGGCCATTTCAGGACAATATTTACCATTATGACATAATTTATAATGAATATAAGCTAAACTATGATCTTTAATATTTTGTCCCCCGGGTATATCTGCTGTATAAAAAGTGCCAGCAGTGTTCGAGGCGTTATCCGGTCCTTTACCCTCTAACCGAAACATTCTATCTACAAATTCATTATCTAGGGGTAATGAACCTGTCTGCTCATTTCGATCGGGTATGAGAGTATCCGACGCCATACTTTTTTCTACAGGATCTAATAACTGTTCTCTATATACATCTAATCCCATAGTATTATTATTAGATCTAGTGTTAAAAGTGTCTCCTTGTATATCATTTGCTGCTAACCATCCATCATATTGCATTCCACACACATTTGCTGGGTCCCTATAATATGAATGAGTTGGGTGCTCATCTAATGAACGTCTATCATTATGACACTCATATAATGAAAAATCATTAGCATATTCACCAACTATAAAACGATTACACCCATCTCTAAATAACCGTGTGTTTATTGTATCTTCAGTCCAAAAGTGTCCCATATCATGTGATAATTGTTCCATATCCCATGCGAATAAACTTAGAATTATTTGACATGCGTTTATAAACATATTCCAAGCTGTTACAGTTACCTTGTGATCAATAGAGCCCTCCATATTCTTTATTGCATCACCCATTTTATTCCCCATATCCATAACTGCAGCCTTAACTTGGTTAGCCTTACTACTAATCCAACTGCCATCGGTGGCGACGGGATAGTCGGGTGTTTTTGTTTTTTGATATTCTTTTGGAAACCGCTTTTTTTTCTCGAACCAGTGCCATATTTCTGGTGAGAAAAATTGAAGAACTTTGATTAATACAATAGCAATAATAAATATCGCTAATATATATGTCTTTAAAAATTTAATAACAGTACCTAGACCCGGTATTTCCTCTAATTCACCTGAAGTTAATATTTCAACTATACCACATATAATAGTACTAAAAGGGGGAAATGTGAAAAATGGAGGAATATCTAATATCATATCCTTTATCGCATCCATATATATATATATTATATAATAACATTTTTATTAACACAATAATCTAACCAATTCTTCGGTATCTTTTCTAAATCATAGTATCTATATATCCCATTCATATAAAACATACTTCTTTCACCATTCTTTTTATCATTTAAATATCTGTAATAATATTGTAATACATCAGATACTTGACTATCTTTATTTAAAAATTTAATTATTATTTTCTTACCAACATCTAATAAATATATTATAGTTAACCAATTATAATTAGATCCTAAAATATAATATAAATAATTAGAATATAATTTATAATATTCTTTTTTTAATATATTTTTACTATGTGAATAACATTTACCATAATTCATTAATACAGGTTTATTTTTACATCTATTACCAGTTTTTAAATTACATATACATCTAACTTTACCAACACCACTATGACACATTATAGATATATTTCTTTTATGATCATTAGGAAATGGTTTATCAATATTATAATTCATTTCTCTACATAATGGACAATTTATATAAACATTATTATTATGATAAACCATTTTTTTAAAACATAAAAAATGAAATGTATGATTACAGGATAATTTTTTAACAATATGATTATCTTTGATTTCGTCTAAACAAATAGAACAAGTATCCATTTTTACATTAATATTTATACGTAATTACTTAAATAATTTAAATTTGATTTTTAATTTAAAGTTAAATTATATAATTAAATATAAATATGTTCAGAATTATTGGTCGTAATATCACTTCATGGACTAGATATATTAGAACCGATACAGATAATTTAAAAAAAATAAATGATAAAATTACTAAAAAAATTAATTTACCAAATACTAATAAGATAGATAAACTTAATTTTAATGATCATAGACATATTCTAAAAACATTTGATGCTAGATGGAATGGCGATATGAATAAAGAAGAATTTAAAATATTAACAGATAGTTATAAAGGTAATGTTGATTCAGATAATATTGATTCACATGATAATTCATTATATCATAAATCATTATATAAGAAAGAAAATAATTATTCAAAACATTCTATACAATCAATTGTAGATGATTATAATAGAAGATGGAAAAAGAATTTAACTGTAGAAGAATATTATAAAAATTTTAAATAATTAATTATATTTAATAAAATGTCTTTGACAAGTTTCATAACCTAATTTACAATTTTTATCACATTTATTACCTTTATTTTTTCCTGATTTTAAAATAGCTTGACATTTAACACTTTCAAATACATTATTTTCATCTATTATATGAACTTTAGGTTCAATTCTTTTTACTCCATTAACTAACGGTAACATTTGAAATGGTTTAGCACAATATGGACATTTATTGAATTTATCATTTTTTAATGTTGTAAAAATACATTCATAATGATATTTAGATTTACAATCACAATCAAGTGATAATGAATATTTACAATTTATATCTTCTCCACAAATAATACAATTCATTATTTAAGTATATATCTATATATATAATTGTATTTAAATGATTTATAATCAAAAATTAGATAATAAAAATATTAATATCAAGAAACGATTAAAATATTCAGATAATTGCACTCTTATACCTATTAAATATAATAATAATGATTTAATTATTCAAACACCAAAAATGTATATACCATATGGTGAAAAATATGTTTATAATAATAATAAAAAGAAATATGTTGATATATCTTTTCAAAATATAAATAATGATAATAATATTAAATTATTTTATAATAATTTATTATTAATTTATAATAAAATAAATGATTTTTATGAATATAATGTAGATGATATCATAAAAAAATATAATAAAAATGATTTATTAAGATTAAAAATTAATAAAGAAATATTAATATTTGATCAAAATAAGAAAAATATTGATAAAATTATAAATAATACATATGGATCATTTATAATATATTTACATGGATTATGGTTATCAAATAATAAATTATATTTTCATTTTGAATTATTACAATGTAAAATAGATACACCTATTTTTTTAAATGAATATAGTTTTATTGATGATATTAAACCTGATTCAATTAATAATGTTAAGAAAAATAAAGGAAATAAATCTAATAAAGGAAAAGGTAAAGGAATAAATCCACCACCACCACCTCCACCATTAAATGATAAATATGAAAAAATGATAAGAATGGGGATACCTAAAGAAGCTGTATTACAAAAAATGCGTTTAGAATCTAAAGTAAATAGAATAAAACCCTCTGATTTACAAAATGTATCATTAAAAAAAACTAAACCAAATGAAAAGAAGAAACCAGAAGAAATGCCATATTTTGAAGAATTATTAAAAAGAATAGGATTAATATCTAATTAAATATATATATGGTTAAAGATATATCATATTTTATAAATGATATTAAAAAATCATTTAAATCTAAAAGACTTAAAAAACCTAAGAAATCTAAAAAAAAGAAATATAAAAAGAAAAATACAAAAAAGAAAACTAAAAAGAAAAGATAACTTATTTTTTTAAATTAATATATCATTATATTATAATTAAAATATAATATAATTTATATATGGCGACTGTTAATGAACTATTAGAAGAAATTAAAAATGGATGTCCTGAATTATCTGAATCTATAGATACATTAAAATCTAATATACATGGTAAAACATTATCTAAAGTTGTTAAAAAAAAAGCAATTCAAACACAAAAGAAACCTCGTGGGCGTCCTAAAAAAGTGAAAGAATCTGTTAAAGAACCAGTTAAAACACAAAAGAAACCAAGAGGACGACCTAAAAAAGTTAAAGAACCTGTAAAATCAGTAGAGGAACCTGTTGAAGAACCTGTTGAAGAACCTGTTGAAGAACCTGTTGAAGAACCTGTTGAAGAACCTGTTGAAGAAGCTAAACCATTTAGTTCTATAAAAGGATGTGGTGAAACTAAATTTAACAAAGAATCACTTAAAATGATAAAAGAAGATGACTTTTTAGAAGGTAATTCAGATCATTTTGAAGAGATTAAAACTGAAGATGATGGTAATTGTGGATATCACGGAGTAATACAAGGTTTATTAGAATCATATTATATTATGGGTAGTAAATCTAATGATAATTTAAAACGATTTGTAAAAGAAATAGAAGAAAAATTAGGATTAAATCCTAAAGATATTATAACGAATAATAGGAAAAATAAGAAAATAAATATTCCTAGAGAAGTTATTAATCATTTTAAACAATTTATATTAGATATAGAAGATCCAATTAGAAAAATGCCAGATGGTTCACCTATACATATGATTGAAAGAGAAGATGAGGTTCCTTCTGTTGTATGGAACCCAAATAAAGAAAAATATACTAAAGCAAAAATCCCTGTAAAACAATTAATGAAAAATAAAAAGAAAAATAAAGAAAAATATGATAATATTTTTGGAGGCATAAAAGATAGTGGGTCCATTACGAGTAAATATTGGTTAACTGATTTTGTCCTTACAAATATAGTAGCAATATTTGAAGTCCCTGTATATGTATATTTAACAGAAGCAATACCATTAGTATCAGACGCTGTTTATGAAGATAGTTCTGATAGACGGAAAAATGAAATTAAAAAAGATAGATCTTATAATTTTCCAAATAGTTGTCCTCAAGGTATGGATGGTGAGTGTGGACATATAATATTTATGGCGAATCATGTTGGTTATCATTTTAATTATTTAAAAACAGATATTCAGGATTATAATGAAAATATATTAAAATGTTTAGGAATAGATAGTGTAAAAGATGATGAAATATCTTCATTAGATTATGATGAACCAGTAAAAGAAAATAAGAAATCTAAATCTAAAGATAAAAAAGATAAAAAAGATAAAACTAAATCTAAAACAAAATCTAAAACTAAATCAAAATCCGATAAAATAGATGAAAATGTTGATAAATTAATGAATCTAGGTATTAATAAAGATAAAGCTATAAAACTATTAGAGAAAACTGATGGAGATATAAAAAAAGCAGCATCTATAGCATTTGAATCATCAAGTGATTCTCCACAATCTACATTAGATTCTGTTATATCAGAGTCAGATCTAAAAGTATTAGATTATAGAAAACAAACTAAATTATATGAAAAAGAACTATATAAAATAATTAGAAAACAAATGAAAGGATCACCTGAATATAAAATAAAAAAAATATTTGACGAAAAAATTAAGGAATTAAAATCTAATATAAGCAATAGTAATGAATAATGTTTTTTTAATCGATGAAAACACTGGATCAAGAGATGAAAATCATATAAATGAAAATGATATAATATATAGACAAAATAATTTATCTGAAGGTAATAATAATAGAGTAGGTATTTATGATATACATAAATTAATTCATAAACAAATTACTAAAGAAAATATAATATTTTCAACTGAAGATACTGAAAAAATATATAATAGTAATAAATTACATTATAGTTTATCATTAAATGAATTAGGTGGTTTAAATTATAAAAAAAATGTAATAGGTTTTAGATTAATAGAATGTATATTTACTTCACCTGTATTTAATATAACTGATAATAATAATAGTATAATAACTACTGAAAGTTCAAATGATATAACTATCCCTAATGGTTATTATACGATAGATTCATTAATAACTAAAATAAATGCATTAGCATCAACTTATTCAGCCAGTTATAGTTTCTCCACATGTAAAGTAACTTTAAATGGAAGTGGAACAGTTACAACTTTTAAATCTTTAGATAATAATCCATTATTAAATGATTTGGGATTTCGTTATAATGGTGAAAAAATATTAACTTCATCCTCTCCATATGAAGCTGAAACACATCCATCATTAAATACCGGGACATATATGGATATAGTTATTGATGAAATACCATATGGAGCATGTAAAAGAAATCCGAATGGATTAAATATAATTCATAGAATACCTATTACAAATAGTACAACAGAACAAATACTTGGTCCAGTTATTCATTATAAAGTTGATAAATTTATAGATGATAATCTATATTTATTTCCACCAATGAATTTAAGTCATTTAACTATTCATTTATATTTGGATAATAAAAAATATATGTTAGAAAATACGACAATGTCATTTGAATTTGAATTAACAATTATAAATAAATGATTTAATTAATAATTTAAATTATCGAAAAATAAAATTACTTAAAAAAATATCTAATATATATATTAAAAAATGGAAGGAGTTGATTACAAGAATTTTGATGCTGTTGTAAGTAAAATGCGAACATTCTTTAGAGATGTAAAAGGTTATAAAGAGGTTCATACTCAAAATAAATTAAGTATCCTTGCTGCTTGTGAGGATCCAAATACTATTGCAACTTATAATTATAATGGAGAAGTATGGCCACTCCCTCAGACTGGGCAAATGTGGTTAGAGCATTATCTCCTTGAGCATCCTGAGGAAGATGGTTTCTTCTGTGTATCAACATCCTATCGCAATGAACCTAACCCTGTAGAGGGTCGCCACGATAAGATCTTCCCTATGTTTGAGTTCGAACTTAAGGGTGGTATTGATGAACTACGTAAAGTAGAAATGGAACTCCTTGATTATCTAGGATTTAATGCTTCCGGTGTAACAATGACCTATCCTCGCGATGACTATGACAATGTAGCCAAGAAATATGATGTTGTAGAACTTGATCATATTCATGAGGAATATATTGATCGTGATTTTGGTAAGGCATTTTTCCTTGAGAACTTCCCTCGTCATACTTCTCCATTTTGGAATATGAGACATACTGAGGATAGAGAACACGCTAATAAGATCGATGTCATTATGCATGGTATTGAGACTATTGGATCTGCTGAACGATCAACTGATCCTGAACAAATGCGCGAAATGTTCCACACTATCTCTGAAGGTGGATATGCTAATATCCTATTCGCACAGTTTGGTAAAGAACGTGTTGAAAAAGAACTCGAAGCATTCTTGAGTAAGGATTTCTTCCCACGATCTGGTGGGGGTATTGGTATGACTCGTATGATTCGTGCCATGAAACTATCTAACTTAATTTAACTAAGTTTTTAGGAACTAACCAAGTTGATCCCTTTTCACCTGATTCTTTACCATCTTTACAACATATTCTATATGATTTAGCTGTTTCACCCTCAATAATACCATTAAATTCTTTACCATTTTTTTCCCATTTAACTTTTGATCCATTTGATAGTTTACCAGAGTCTTGTTTAACATCTTTAACATCTTTAACATCTTTAACTTCTTTTTTATTTTTCTTATCTTTTTTATTTTTAGATTTTTTTTCGAAATTTTCTAAATATCTTAGTCCTTTTTCAGTGATTTTATAATAACCTTTTGAAGGATGATCAACTAAACCATCTGAAACCATATTATGATCACCAGTTCTTAATCTAGCTCTGATATTTGATTTAAAACTTTCATCATCACCTGAAAATAAGTTTGTTACCCGACGTAATTCTTCTTTCATATCATACATATCTTGTAAATGTATTTGTTTATCTTTATTAATTTTATACATAATATATAATATACCATAATTAGCAGTCCCTTCTTCTTCTTTCGTCATTTTATTTTTTTTTTTCGCAATAGGTTGTTTTACTATAAAATCTAAATCTTTAACAAGTATTTTAGGATCATCCATTAAATAATATTCATTCATGTTAATATCTTTAATTTCTCTAAATAAAGTATTAATATTTTCTGAATTATTAATATATTCTTTTTTTAATTCATTTATTTTAATATCATCAGATTGTTTGATATCCTCTAATAATTTTTTACATTCTAATTTTAAATCTTTATTTTTTGAATAATTTTCTTGAATTTTTTTATAATTATCTGAATTATATTTATTAAATAATTCTTTTAATTTATCAATTTCTTTATTATATTGTTCTAATATTTCTTGATTATCTTTTATTAATTTAGGATCTATATTAATAAATTTACTTATATTTTCCCAATTAATCATTTCATTTAATTTAATTTTAAAATATCTTAAATCTTTATCAGATTTATAAATAGGTAAAATAATTCTAATTTTATTCCCACATTTAGATTTATCTGAACTAGGATCTCCACAACTCATAATAATTTCAGCATTATTTTCTATAAATTTTTTGTGATCAGAACAATCATTACATATATTATGTTTTTTATCAGTTAAAAATAAATGTTTTTCATTAAAAAAAATACTAATTAAATCTAAATATTCACTCATTATGATTATGTATATTATTATATAATTTATTTATTTTATGATTATATATTAATTTATTAATTTTTCTATTTTTATATCTTTTATAAAGTAAATATATGAATAATGATAATACAGAAAATATAATTAAATGTATTATTATATAATCAAACTTTCCCGTAAATTTTGGTTTAGGTTTAATATCTATAGGATTATCCAAATGAATATTTTTATTAATATTATTAAAAAAAGAAATAGTTTTAATATCTGTTAATTTAGGTCTTGACATAATTAAATATTATATAGAGAATAATTTTATTCAAACGAACTCATTATTTTTACTAACTAAAAAAACATATAATATAATACTAGGTATTAAAATAACTAAAATTACTGGATATAATGTTTGATCACTACCTGTACCATATGATTTAACTGATCCATCAGAATTAAATAATTGATGAGGTTTTTTACAATATAAAGCAACAGCTGCTAAGACTTGAAACACTATAACTATAAATACATTTTGATCAATATTTATAATCATTTATATATTAATATAAAATATTTTAATAAAAAATATTAATTCATTTTAAAAACAGTTTTAGATGAAGAACAATCAGACCAACAATCTAAACCAATCATTCTCGCTGCTTTTTCTTTATCTTGTGAAAAAACATATAACCAGTAAATAATAGCTAATAATAAGAATCCTAATCCATATTTTAATAAAGTTTGCATATTATATTATATAATATAAATAAAATATTAATTAATTACTATAAGCTAAATATAATTACATATACATATGTTGAGGAGGTCTATCTGAATTATTAATCTTTAAGAATATATCTACATCTTCTCTATTAATATTATATGGTAATTTAAAATCTTTTATTTTAAAATTTAAATCAATATTCTCAGAACTATTAGTTAAATAATAAATATTAATTTTACTAATAATACTTTCAATACATCTTTTTAAATTTCTTACACCTTCTTCTTTATTAGTATGTTTTTCAATAATATATTCTAATACATCATCATTTATAATAATATCATCATGTTTAAATAAATATGTATCATATAATTCAGGATAAATATATTCTCTACAAATTTTAATTTTATCTTTAGTATTAAATCCTTTAGTATTAATTACATACATTCTATCTTTAAGAATTCTATTAATTTTAGATTCATCATTAAATGAGAATATAAATAATACTTTAGATAAATCAATATTAATACCAGGATAATAATTATCTTGAAATAGAGAGTTTTGAGAAGGATCAGTTAGATGAGTTAACATATGAATAATTTCTTCACCTTTATGAGATTCACTAACTTTATCTAATTCATCAAAATATATTACAGGATTCATACATTTACTTTCAATAAGAATATCAATAATTCTACCCCAATGAGAACCTTCATATGTATAAGAATGACCTTCGAATATAGAAGAATCTGATTGACCACCTAATGCAATAAATGAAAATGGACGACCTATAGCTTTAGATATCCCTTCTTTTACTAATGTAGTTTTACCATTACCCATAGGTCCTTGTAATGCCAAAACATTACCTTGAGACATGGGATTTTTAATCCATTTACCAATTACTTGTAATATATGTGTTTTAGCATCATTATGACCATATATAGATTTATCTAATGTTGATTTAGTATTTAATATAAAATCTCTTTTTTCTTCTATAGTATTATCATTATTAATAGGTAGATTAACATATTTATTAAAAGGTATAGATATTAAACCTGAAATCCATTTATCCATTTTAGAATATTCACCTGTAGATACATCCATTTCACTTAATTTATCTATATTTTTTATAGCTATTGCTTTAGTATTTAAATCCATATTAGATTCATAAATTTTAAATTTTAATGGCATATTTAAATCATTTATTTCACTAATTTTTTTAATTTCTTCTAATAAATTTTCTTTTTTATTTTTTTCTAATTTATGAAAATAATTAATATTTTCATCATCATCATAATCCATATTATCTTCAACTTCCATAAATTCTTCATCTAATTCATCATAATCAGATACATCAGAATCTGAATCTTCTTCATCATCATTTTCAGTTAAAGGATTAGATAATATAGTTATATTAGATTCTGATAAATTTTCTTCAGATTCATCTAATTCTTCAGATTCATCTAATTCAATATCAGATTCATCATTTAATTCATTATCAGAACCTTCATTTAAATCTAAATTAATAGATTGACTATTAGGTATTTTAATAACTTTCATAGAATTATTATTCATCATATTCATTAACATATAAGATAAACACATTTCACCTATTTTAGATTTACCTTTATTTCTTTTACCTTTTTTCATTTTAGGTAATTTAATGTTTTTTTTATTTTTTTTGTTTTTTTTATCATAATTATAATCAATTAATCCTTTAATATTTCCATGTTCATCTATATCATCATTATCATCTAATATTTCAGGATCATTATCATTATTATTATTATTATTATTATTATTATTATTATTATCATCAATTATATTTTTTTGAGAACGTGTAATCATTTGATGACTCATGTTATATTAATTATAATTATATTTTTAAATTATAATCAAATTTAAATTTGAAAATATATTAATAATAATTTAGGTAATTATACTAAATTTATTTAAAAAAAAGAGTATAATATATATATAAATTTGATTTAAAAAAAAGAATATAATATATTATAATTATATATAATGGAATTATTTGAACCTGAAACGAGAAATATTAAAGGTGTTCAGTTCAGTATAATGAGTCCGGATGAAATTAGGAGTAGATCTGTTGTAGAAATTACTAAATATGAAACATATGATAAAGAAACACCTGTAGTTAAGGGTTTATTTGATATTCGTATGGGTTCAACTGAAATGGGTAAAGTATGTGGGACATGTCATCAAAAGAATATACATTGTCCTGGTCATTTTGGTCATTTAGAATTAGCTAAACCTGTATATCATTATCATTTAATTAATATGATTCCAAAAATATTAAATTGTGTATGTATTAATTGTTCTAAATTACTTATTAATAAAGAAGATAATTTAGTTCAAAATATTCTTAAAAAACAACCTAAAATTAGATTTAATGAAATAAATGAATTATGTTCAAAAGTAAAAAGATGTGGTGAATCAAATATTGATGGCTGTGGATGTAAACAACCTGATAGATATAAAGTATCTAATATAGAAGGTATCCAAGCTAAATGGACTAAATTAGAAATTGATGATAGTAATTCATCAAGTATTAAATTACAATTATTAAAAATTGAACAAGTTAAATCTATATTAGAAAAAATTACTGATGAAGATTGTAAATATTTAGGATTTTCTGAATTATGGTGTCGTCCAGAATGGTTGATTTGCACTGTATTACCTATACCACCACCTGCTGTCAGACCTTCTGTAAAACAAGATAATTCACAGAGAATGGAAGATGATTTAACACATAAATTATTTAATATTATTAAAGTTAATAAAACTATTAGAGATAAACTAACACCACCAAATGGTGATCCTAATACGGATGTAAATATCTATAGTATGAATTTACAATATCATGTAGCGACATTAATTGATAATGAATTACCAGGAGGTATTAATCAAGCAGAACATAGATCGGGAAGACCTTTAAAAGCGATTAGACAAAGATTAAAAGGTAAAGAAGGACGTATTAGAAATAATTTAATGGGGAAACGTGTAGATTTCTCAGCAAGAAGTGTAATTACTCCTGATCCTAATTTAGATTTAGATGAATTAGGTGTTCCTACAAAAATAGCGAATAATTTAACTTATCCTGAAAAAGTAAATAATATTAATATTAATAAATTAAATGATTTATTAGAAAAAGGTTTTGATATATGGCCTGGAATTAAAAGTATTATTGATAATAATGGAACAACTATTACATTATCTAAAACTAATGTTAAAAATATTACATTAGAAAATGGATTTGTAGTTAATAGAAATTTAATGGATGGAGACTATGTATTATTTAATAGGCAACCTTCCTTACATAAAATGAGTATGATGGCTCACAGAGTTAAAGTAATGAAAGGTAATACTTTCAGATTAAATGTTAGTGTTACTCCACCTTATAATGCTGATTTTGATGGTGATGAAATGAATATGCATGTTCCACAATCTATTACTTCTGTATGTGAACTTAAAAATTTAGTATCTGTTAAATATCAAATTGTTTCTCCTAGAGAAAATAAACCTATTATCACTATAGTTCAAGATACATTATTAGGTATTAATAAATTAACTAAATCTGAAAAAATAAATTATATTAATAAATCTGATGATTCATATTATTATAATGAAAATACAAATATTTATCCTGTAAAGAAAGGAGCTGAGAAATCTAATATAATTGTAGATGAATCAACATATTTCAATAGAGTTCAAATGATGAATATTATTTGTAATCTATCTACATTTAATGGTATTATCCCAGAACCATCTAGAATATTAAATATTAATGGTGAAGATATTAAATTATGGTCTGGTAAAGCGATTTTATCATATATTTTACCAAATAATCTTAATTTAATTATGGATAATTCTTCATATGATAATAATATTAAAGATGAATTTAATGATCAATTAAATAAAATTATTATTAAAAATGGTGTATTAATTCAAGGTTGTTTAGATAAGAATGCTTTTACTAAAACTTCTAAAGGATTAATTCATACAATATATAATGATTATGGATCTGATAGAGCGTGTGATTTTATTAATGATTTACAAAAAATTGTAACATATTTTCTATTAATAGAAGGATTTTCTGTTGGTATTGGTGATATTATAGCTGAACAATCTGTGAATGATGAAATTAATACTAAAATTCAAGAAAATAAAAAACAATTAAATGAATTAATGCAAGAAATACATTTAAATGTATTTGAAAATTATTCTGGATTATCAAATGATGTATATTTTGAACAAAAAGTTAATTCAATATTAAATAGTTTATTAAATGATACTGGTAAAATTGGTTTAAGAGATTTAGACCAAAAAAATAGAGCAGTAAATATGGTTAATTCTGGATCTAAAGGTAAAACCACTAATATTGCTCAGATGGTGGCATGTTTAGGTCAACAAAATGTTGATGGTAAACGTATTCCTAATGGATTTAATGATAGAACATTACCTCATTATTATAAATATGATGATTCTTCTGAAGCAAGAGGTTTTGTAGAAAATTCATTTATATCTGGACAATCACCTCAAGAATTCTTCTTTCATGCTATGGGGGGTCGTGAAGGATTAATTGATACAGCATGTAAAACTGCAGCTACTGGATATATTCAACGAAAATTAGTTAAATCTATGGAAGATTTATATGTTGATTATGATTTATCTGTTAGAAACAGCACTGGTTGTATATATCAATTTATATATGGTGAAGATGGTATGGAAGGTATTAATATTGAATCACAAAGTTTATTAATTAATAAACTAGATACTAATGGATTATGTAATACATTCTTATTCTCTAATGATACAAATTGGTCTAAAATATTAGAAGATTCTGTTATTGAAGATATGAAAAAAGATAATAAATATTTAGATAAATTAAATGATAGTTTTACAACTATCTTAGAACATAAGAATTATTTATATAATATTAATAATAAATTAGAAAATAATATATTATATCCTATTGATATAAATAGATTATGTGAAAATAAATGTTATCAAAAAGATAAAGATATTATATCTAATATATCTCCATTATATATTTTAGAAAAAAATAAAGAATTAAAAGAACAATTAGTAGTTACAGATATATTTAAAAATAATAAAATAATTCATATATTAATTGATATTCATTTAAATCCTAAATTATTAATTACTAAATTTAATATATTAAAAGAAGAATATGATGAGATATTTCAAAATATTTTATATCTATTTGAAAAATCAAAGATATCACCTGGTGAAATGGTTGGTGTTATGGCTGCTCAAAGTATTGGTGAACCGGCTACACAGATGACTCTTAATACTTTCCACTTTGCTGGAGTATCTGCTAAATCTAATGTTACTAGAGGTATCCCTCGATTAACTGAATTATTACATTTAAGTAAAAATATTAAATCACCATCTACTATAATATATTTAACAGACGAATATAATTTTGATAGAAATAAAACTCAATATGTTAAAAATAAATTAGAATATATTGGATTAAAAGATTTAGTTAAAAATAATCAAATATATTTTGATCCTAATAATAATTTATTCGAAACCGTTATAGAAGAAGATCAAGAAATGTTATCTATGTATAATGAATTTAATAAATTACAACATGGTGATATAGATTTTGAAAATACTACACCATTCATTATTAGATTTGTATTTGATAAACAAATTATGATGGAAAATAATGTAATTATGGACGATATATATTTAGCAATTATGAAATATTATAATGTTGATGAAAAAATTAAATATTATTTCTCAGATGATAATTCTAAAGAATTAATTGGTAGAATATCTATAGTAGCTGAAATGACTGGTGATGAACATATTAATGGATTATATGATCAAAGTGAAGTAATTACTGTATTTAAAAACATTATGAATGATTTATTAGATAATGTTGTAATTAGAGGTATAACAAATATTAAAAATCTTGTAATTCCTGAACAAAAAACTATTATTAAAGAAGATGGCGAATTTATTAATAAAACTGAATATATTTTAGAATCTGATGGTATTAATTTATTAGAAGTTTTCAATTCTAAATATGTAGATTTTACTAAAACATATTCAAATGATATTAATGAAATATATGAAAAATTAGGTGTTGAAGCAGCTAGAAATATATTAATAGAAGAAATTAGTTCTGTATGTGATGATGCTGGTGAATATATTAATAGTAGGCATATTGAACTATTAGTTGATACTATGACTAATAGAGGATACTTAACAGCAATTAATAGACAAGGCATTAATAGAGGTGATGTAGGACCATTAGCTAAATCATCTTTTGAAGATACTACTGATCAATTTATTAAAGCTGGTATGTTCGGTGAAAAAGATAAATTAAAAGGTGTATCTAGTAATATCATGATGGGTCAAACTATTAAATCTGGCACTGGATTAACCGAACTATTATTAGACGAAGATAAACTAATTCAAGGATTAACTGAATTAGATGTCATACAAAATGATTATATTGAAGATATCGGTGAAAATTTAAATACTTTATTAAATGATAATGATATATTCAATGATGAATATTGTAATGATGAAAATTTCGGATTTTCCTTATAATTACAAATAATTTAATTTACTTATTCTTTCCCTTATTATTTCTTCATACATCTCTTCTGGACACTTATCTAATAATTCTATAGAATCATAACTCACTTTTAATTCATTCGAATTCATTATATTATTATTTAATGACTTACATCTACTATTTAATGATAATTGTTCACTAAAATTATCTACTTCTTTTTTTGTTTCTGTTTTTTTTTCAGATATTGGTAGTTCTTTTTCTAATTCATATTCCGCATCTTTTACCACTTTATGAACATTTATATTTTTTATTATTTTATCTATTTTTTCTTTTATCTCATTATCCTCTAATCTTTCTTCTTCTAAATCAATTTCATTATTATTTAAATTATTTTCTTTTTCTTTTTCTTTTTCCTTTTCCTTTTCTTTTTCATTTAATTCATTCTCTTTTGCTTTTAATTCATCCTCTTTTCCTTTCAATTCATTCTCTTTATCTTTTAATTCATCCTCTTTTAATTTTAATTCATCCTCTTTACCTTTAAATTCATTCTTATTTTTATTTTTTGAATTAAATATTGAATCAAATATACTATTACTTTGTTTTGGTTCATTATTATTTTCTTCTAATTTATCTTCTAATTTAATATCATATTTTTCAGGTGATTTAAAAGGTGTTGGTTGATTTAATGGACTACGATGTTTAAATAAATCTGGGTTTTCATTACCTTCTAACCGAGGTGAATCATATTTATCAGGATTAAGTTCTTTACTCATTTTATTTGGTGAGTCAACATCATTATATGGATAAAACTTATCATATTTTCTAGAACCTGGATTCATTCTATTAAATTCTGTTGGTAAACGTTTGTCAGGTAATCCATCCGGATTTTGATTATCAGCCATTAAATTATTTTGTAATGTTGATTTACTTGAAAATGGTTCTGGTTTAATATTCATGTCTGATGTTGAACCAGGTGCTAATGTATCTGGTTTATCAGATATTCCGGGTGCTAATGTATCTTGTTTTAATGTTCCTGGTGTTAATGTATCTTGTTTATCAGATAGTCCTGGTGCTAATGTATCTTGTTTTAATGTTCCTGGTGTTAATGTATCTTGTTTATCAGATATTCCTGGTGTTAATGTATCTTGTTTTAATGTTCCTGGTGTTAATGTATCTGGTTTATCTAATGTTCCCGGTGCTAATGTATCTTGTTTATCTAATGTTCCTGGTGCTAATGTAGCTTGTTTATCTAATGTTCCTGGTGTTAATGTATCTTGTTTAGGATCTAAATAATTATCACCTCCAGATTGTTCTTTTTTATTCTCATTTTTATCTAAATTATATATTTTTTTTAATAATTTCATAATAATAGATTTATTTGTATTTTTTCTTCTTAATACTTCTAATGAAAAATATTTAGATAATAATGCTAATCTATGTTCATAAAATATTAATAATTTAATTTTATCTTTTTTAGGTATATCAATTAAATCATCCGCTAAAAATACTAAATTTTGTTTATCAAACTTTAATAATACATCTTTAGGCGGCGCACATTTCTTATTACTACTAAATGATATATCTCCGGTAAATAAATCAAAAAGTGATATTGGTTTTTTAGAACAATTTTGAAGTTTTGATAATATTATTTGTTTAAATGTTTTATCTGATGATAATATTCTAGATGATTTTTTTAAAATAGTTTCTAAATCTCTTATATCAAATAATTTATCCATTAATATCATATTTATTTCAGTCTCGAATGCATCATCATATAAATTATTATATGTTATTACAGAATATATATCTATATTTTTTTTTACATATCTATCCATATTATAATCAATTATATGTTGAAATAATATCTTAATATTTTCACTTAATGATGAATTTAATATCGTTAAATCTATATTACCATATATATCACTCATTTTCATGATCTCTTTATTTTTATAGATATTTGATATAATATTAGATGTCATTAAATATTTATTACTATCTATAAGTTTTTTAAGTTCTTTTATATCTACCATATGAACATATTTATTTTGTAAATCATTTATAAATATCCCTGTCGTTGGTAAATATTCAATTACATTACTTGAAAACACATTTCGAATTATATGACTTAATTTATCTTCTTTTGCTCCACCACGCTGTGTTCTTTTTTTCTTATTAGTTAATTTTTTTCTACCTGACTTTCTAGATATTCTTTTGACATCTTTTCTTTTTGTTAATCTATTTTTATTAACCATATATATATATATATTTAACATATTTTTAATTTAAAAAATTAAATATTAATTAACATATTATTTTTTATATGATTCAAATGTATCTAATGTATCTGATTTATCTAATATATCTGGATTATTAAATGTATATGGTTTATTAAATGTATATGGGTTATTAAATGTATCTAATGTATCAGATTTATCATATTTTAAATTATAATTTTCAATAGGTTTTTCTGTATTGGGTTTTAATATTTCATCTGGCATTTGATATGGTAAAACACTATTTTTTTTAGGTGTTTTTATTAGTTGTTTAGGCGATTTTTTAATTTTTTTAAATTTATTTATCTTCTGTGCTTTATGTTCTCTTTTATTAATTGATTTTTTATTATTTACTTTATTAATTAATTTTTTATTAATTGTTTTTTTATTGTTTGATTTAGTATCCTCCTTATTGCCCTTATTATTTTTTTTATTAATCGTTTTTTTATTATTATTTAGTTTTTTTTTTAATGATTTTTTCATAAAATCATATGCTTTCTTACTTTTACTCTTATTTTTATTTTTATTTTTATTTTTATTTTTACTCTTACTTTTATTTTTACTTTTATTATTAATATTAGAATCATTATCAATAGATTCTAATATATCTATATATTTTTCAGTATTCATTAAACTTATATCATTATCATCACCTTTAATTAATTTAATATATTTTAATAAATCATTATTTAATTTTCTTAAATTTATATTTTTGGATGATAATTTATTTGAATTATTATCTAATAATTGTATTAATATTTCAAATACTTTTCCTTCTAATAATTTAATTTTTTCTTTATTTTCTATATTTTCTTCTTCCATCTTTTCAGGATTTTTTTCAATTAATTTAAATGTTTTTTTCTTTAATAAATTATATTTATGTGTTGTCTTTATTTGTTCTATTAATAGTTCTTCTAATTCTTTATCAGTTAATTTAATTATACCATCTTTTGATTTTTTAAATAAATCCACTATTATTTGTTGTTTATCTAATTCTTTATTTAATCCTTCTTTAATTATTTTATCACTTTCTTCTTGATTTTCTAAAATAGTTTTAGTATCTTCTTCACCAAATATTCTTGATAATAATGATGTTCCACTTTTCTCATGTTTTTTATCAGTATCTGTTGATTTTTCAGATATATTAGATTGTTGATACTGTTTAGTTTGTTCATTCATTAATCGATCATCCTGACCTGCTTGTCTTGATTGACCATCCTGACCTGATTGTCTTGATTGACCATCCTGGCCTGCTTGTCTTGATTGACCATCATGACCTGATTGTCTTGATTGACCATCATGACCTGATTGTCTTAATTGACCATCCTGGCCTGCTTGTGTTGATTGACCATCCTGGCCTGCTTGTGTTGATTGACCATCCTGGCCTGCTTGTGTTGATTGACCATCCTGGCCTGCTTGTCCAGAACTACTTGAACTACTTGAACTACTTGAACGTGGTTTTGTTTTTTTTTTAAATAATTGGTCAATACATTCATTAAGGTCGGCTTTTAATTTTTCACTATTATTAATTACCGTATCAGATAACCCTGATTTTTTTAATTCAATATTTTTATTAACATATTGGTATTTTAGCATTTTTTTTAAATGTAATATTAATTTTTTATCTTTTTCATTTGAGAACCAAGATTTATGTATTTTACATCCCCCACCACCTTCAAGTGAAAGGGGTTTAACAGATATATTAAATTCATCCGGTGAGAACTTTGAATGAAATGGATTTGTTAAGAAATCCACTTGCCCACGCGATTTCCCTGCCTTACTGCTTTCACCTTTCTTATTTAAATAGTATTCTATATAGCTTTTGACAGTTTCAAATAATTTAATTATAGTTTCAAGGGGGTCAATCCATTTGGCCGTTAACTTTAAAATGCTTTTCACATTAGGACCCAAAGATGAACCATTATATTCAGAAGCTACGTTATATAATTCTTTAAGTTTACTCAATATTCCATTATATATAGTATCATATAATATATTAAATTCTTTAAAATATAGAGAGATAAAATCATAATATTTTGCTATTTCTTCTAGTTTATTACCATCGGTTAATGAATCAAATGTTTCACTTAATTTTACCAATGCCGAATTAATTTCAGTTATAATATTCATTATTTTAAATAATTTCATATCATAATCAATTAATAGCTCATCCATGTTTTCCATAAAACTTAAATCTATATCAGGATAAAGTGTTTTAAAAGTTTGCAACGGTTCAGTCATTATTTCTATAAATGAACTAAATTTACTAAAAATATCTGTCGCAATAAAATATTGGTTTAATATTGATAAGTGAAAAAGGTTTAATTGCATTTTTATAATAGTTGATGTATATAATCCATCATCATTATTTCCGAAAAATTTTTTTATATAAATTGTTAAACTATCAGAAGATATCATATGTGGTTCGTTTAAAATTAATTGTAATTTATTTGATTGTACAAAATCAATAGTTTCCCGAATATTTTTCACTATTTCAACCCATATTGTTTCATCGAGGTATAATTTATTAAAATTCGCATTCTTGGGGGGTAATAACATATTAATTGGTAATGCCTTCTTTTTATGGTCGACATAATTATATTTTTTTAACAGTGATTCAAATCTTTTAGGGAAGTTTTTAAGATTTTCATTTGAACCAATATTAATCTTTTTAATTTTTGCATGTAGAGATAATATTAAATTCATATTTTTTAAAATATTTTCACACTTATCTTTTATTAATCCAGGAAATTCTCTAGAAGACTTGTTGAACTGTCCCGCTATTTTATTAGTTAATTTTTTTAATCCTTTTTGTCGAAGTAGGGCTACATTTTTTTCACTCGGTCTCATTTCTAGAGTCTTTATCGCTCTACTATTCCTTTCTTTTGCCGGTAGTTTATGTCTCCGGGGGCTTAATTTAGATTGAATTCTCTGCTTCGCATTCTGTTGCATTCGTTCGTATTCATGTTGACTTGGCTCGGATACTGATTTTCCATCCATTACGTAGTCGATATCCCCCAAACCTTGCAATACCTGTTGCCGTTTAGTCCAAGTCTGTCTTTTTCTAAAATGGTTGACTTTACCACCATTTGATCCAGTTTGTAGTTCCTTTGTCGACCCTGCATGATCCTCAGGACTATCATCAACAACAGCAACACCATCTTCATCACCATGTACCGGATTTTCATAGTCGACGGAAGAAGGTGGCGATGAAGATGGTGATGAAGATGGTGATCCACTACCTTTTATTTTATTAAGCATAATCTTCAAACTCCCCTCTTTCTTATCCCCCATATCAACATCCTCCACAGGTAATTTCCACTGTGATATTTTGGTGTTTGTATTGAAAAAGTAGTATGTATTGTGTTCTGGGGAAAATATGGCCCTCCAATTGGGGAATTCATTGCTAGTGAAGTATTCCTCGCCATTGTATCCAGATTTTTTTTTATCCCAATTAGTTTCAATTAAATACTTTATAGCTTCTTTATCATCACCACCAACACCTTCTTCATATTCATCTGCTTCTCCTGCTCCTGCTCCTGCTCCTGCTGCTTCTGCTTCTGCTTCTGCTTCTGCTTCTGCTTCTGCTTCTGCTTCTGCTTCTGCTTCTGCTTCTGCTTCTGCTTCTGCTTCTGCTTCTGCTTCTGCTTCTGCTTCTGCTTCTGCTTCTGCTTCTGCT
>Ga0206130_10001863_pt1 | contig 30319 bp, 25 predicted proteins | sample Helgoland_Spring_9_FD_148637 | JGI IMG/M metagenome (GOLD analysis project Ga0206130, IMG submission 148637) | Pelagic subsurface seawater microbial communities from Kabeltonne, Helgoland, North Sea - Helgoland_Spring_Bloom_20160512_1 | ecosystem: Environmental > Aquatic > Marine > Epipelagic ...
CAAGGCAGGGCCACTCAGAAAGTCCCGATGCGATTCGATCGATGTGATAGTTGCAGACATAAAAAAACCCCCAGTTGGTTATCCAATGGAGGCTGACGCTGTCGTTGCCTTAAGGCCACATTCCCTTGCGGGGTACCACCTTGCACAGCTGCAGGTTGGCGGGGCGTCAGCCCTCTCTTAATGTTGGGATACAGGTTAGCTTATTTTAGGACATTGTCAACACTCTTCGTTATGCGCTAGCTCGGTTCGCAGCATACCTTGACTCCACGTAGACGAAATTTTCATTTTGTAGAGTTAATTCACCACCCATTCTGTAAGCGCAAAGTTTCCCATCATCAATCTCTTTATTCGCAACACTAAGATCAAGACAAGCTGCATAGTCAGTCAAAGAATGAGGATTGTCCTTCCTATCCCAATAATGACCGAAGAATACCGGTTTTTTATTGTCATAAATTGGAATAAGGCCGTCTGGCAAAGCGCAGTCTTTAAATTGGTTTTTTGTCTGAGAACCAGCCAGCGCAGCTTCTTTAATCGTTTCTAGGCCTGTTTCCCACCATTTGCAGCGCACGTTAAATCTGCGGATATCGTCTTTATCAAGGTAAGATGCATTATCAGGCAGATCTATCTCAATACCCTTTAAACAGACCTCAATAGCTTCATAAAGCTCAGAATCCTTCAGGAAAGCATCTAATAAAGACTCATCATTTAACAGGAAACTGTCGCCTAAATATCTTTGAATAGTTGCCAGCTGGCGCGGGTCGTAACAGGCGTGTATTGCCCTTAACTGTGGCAATTCGAGAGCCAGCGGAAGGGTCTTAAACCAGTCAATAACATCATGGTATTCAGGCGAGCCAGCCGGAAACTCGTCTAGAAACGCTCTGTGCTGCTTCCGGTTCTGTTCTGTATGGGGACGTAAAAAGCCCTCGCCGCTAGAAGCTGGTGTGGAAAACCCTATCGCGTTGAATTCATGATTGCCCATTATCGCCAACGCATTCTCTGCCTGAACCATCGTGCGGACAATGTTAACTGATTCACGTTGCTCCGGACCTCGATCAATGTAATCACCCAGGAAGATTACCTTTCTCTCTCTGTGTCCCCAACCAACATCAGTCAGCTCGTATCCTAAGTTATGCAAAAGCGCTTTAAGCTCCTGTGCATGACCGTGAATATCTCCTATTAAATCGTACATTGGGTAACCTGAAAAAAGGGGAAACTTACTCTATCATTAGCTTTTTATATTCTTCTAGATAAGCCGCCGACGTAGCCCCGTCCGTGAGACATATCGACGTGGAATCAAATTCGCTCTGCAATAACTCTTTAATCGCGATACGCGCAGCCTTCGCAACAGGCCATCGATAGACCCCCGTTCCTAGCGATACAAAAGCTATACTCTTGGCACCATTGACTTCTGTGACCAGTGAAAGCGCCGATCTATAAGCCTGCGAGAGTAGTGATTCTTCTTCCATATCGCCATGAATGTACCTAGGACATACAGTATGAATAACGTATTTAGCCTTGAGTCCGAAGCCTTGTGTGACTATCGCTTCACCAACCTCTAAGGGCGCAAATTTTAACGCCTCAGCTTCTAATTCGAACCCTGAAGCCTTATGAATAATTCCGGAAACACCACTGCCGGCGCGTAATGATGGGTGGGCAGAGAAAACGATAACCTCTGAATCACACTGCAAGATATCTTGAACAGATATATTCAATAAACAACTGCCTTTAGTCCTAAACAAACGATTAAGCATTTTAGCTTCGTCGCTTCATGTATTTCCTGAGTTTATTCAGGGTCAATTCATGAGACGGACGTGACTCATAACTGACCTTCCGGGTCTTACCGTCGCAGACAAGTCCTTTGTCAAAAGCAATGCACCCTTTCATACTGAAGACATATCGCTCATGGATATCAATTAGATCACGGCCTTTGACCACATCAAACCCCAATTTGCAGGTCATGCCCTTTCCTACTTTTCTCTTAACCGCAGCAATAGTTTCTCTGACTTTTTCATCCTTTTTCTCTACTGACCAATCCCTCGATTCTTTGTGAGCAAAATCACTAAGGATGACGATCCACTTACAACGCTGATTTTCTTCAGCAACCGTAATCAAGTTACTCAAAAGCTCAATTCCGCGATCAACTTCATTATCGGCGCAAGTTCCGACAAAAGGGAAATACCTGTCAGCAATGTATACTTCTGAGGAGGCTAAAATAAGAGGCCGAATAATTTTGGTGTAGTTCGCTGGAGTGGCAACAACTTTAGTTTCTCTACCTGTATATTGGAGCTTTTCTATGCCCCCTGAAAGCAACTCGTCAAGTGTATAAACTTCATATACAGAAGAATCGGTAACAATAGCGTCAAATAATCGCTGGTTCTTAACGTAAGCATTTTCAGGCCAAGTTGATATTGGGTCATAAATAGCGCTGACAGGTAACAAATCATTGAAAAAAACTTCAAGTCGCTTTTTCACGATCGACAATGAAAACCCATCATTAGACTGAGAAATCGAGTTAAAAGCCTTCCAGTAATGCTCGGCGTAGGAATGAGGATACTGCGCTACAAATCGACCATGCTCGAAACCAAATTCTCTATTAATCTGGAAAAGATCTCGCTCAAGCTCCCTAGGGGATCTGTCAACCAGACTTTGGGGATCCAGCGCAATTAGCTCATTCATTGGGCGCGCCCTCCCAATATTCTTGGAAAAGCTCTTTCTCTCTTTCTGAAAAAAAGCCGTCAGGCCAATTGTTTAAAAATTCTCCATGCTCATCAATTCGAATCTCAATAACATTTGTACGGCCATCGCTATCCGGATTAAAGTAAAGAATTACAACATCATCGCATCTAAGTTTTAGTTCTTCTCTAATCAGATATCCTTTCGTTGTCTCCCTGATCCTTCGTAGCACTCTAAGGAGTAAATGTTCACTATGACTTTCTACAACAGCACTATGGCCCAAACTTCTCGCGGCGATAAGAACATCCGCAATTTCACATTGTGCAGCAGGGTGTAAATGAAGTTCTGGTTGCTCAACAAACGTAACGCCAAAAAAACTAAGTGAACCGACGATAGGAAAGACATAACTCAGACCACTACCTACATCGACAAAATCTAGAATATCTCCTTGTCTGTTTTCAATTTTAAATCTACGTACTTTATCGCTGTTAACGGTGTCTTCTTCGAGCTGTAATTTATAACCCCTAAGACTTTTTAGGTATCTTTCAAAGCAAATATTAGCAAACACAGATTCATTAGAATCACTAAAATATTTCTCAGCCCAGCGACCGTACGGTGTGTCGCGACTAAACTCGATTCCTTCTATTGGGACAGCTTTTTTTGTAGACAAATAATCTCGATCGTAATAAAACGAGTCGGCCGCAATAACTTGTCTATCGCCTTTGACATGGCTTAAGTGATTAAATCTAAATAGTTCTCGAATAATCAGTTTCAAGGCATTGAAAAATCTCACTAAGGGATCCAATAGAGCCATGGCATTATCACCGGACCAATATTCGTCTCCAGTCAATGTAAGAAACTCAGTTAGCTCGAGGTCGACGATAATATAGTCACCAATTTCTTCAACATAACTCGGATCACGATACTCTCTATCATCAAGCCAATCTTCTAAAAGAAATATTGTATTTTTAAAAGATTTATTTATTGCAATAGCAGAGTAATCGTCATCTTCAACGAACTTTGAACGAATTTCATCAGTCAAAACTCTAGAAAAATCTTGCGAATGATTTGATAGCAAGTTGAGCAAATTTTGTCTGCTATTTGCAAAAGCAAGCAAATAATCATCATCTACCTTAATTTCGATATTGCGTGGTCTAACTCCTGATCCATTAACTCGATAAGAAATTTTTCTATTTAGTAATTCTTTTACTGCTGCTCTAACACCTTTAGTACTGAATAGCTCTTGTAATATTCCCCACTCTTCAGTGAACAGATGGTTTTCATAGCTATCAACGAATTCAGCACTAAAACCCAATGTTGCTCCTTCAAAAAATTTCGGCGTATCTTCTGTGACAATGGTCCTTAAAATCGCAAAGGCATCAATCACGCTACTCTTACCTGCTGAATTAGGACCATACAGAAAAGAAAGTTTCTCTAAATCAAGCTCAAATTCGCCTTTAATCGATTGAAAATCCTTAATATAGAGATTTTTAAGTTTCATAAACAAAACTCAGGAAATTAATAAACATGACTGTTGGTATTTTGAGACCAACTTTCGGCATGGCGCAATCAAATCATAGAAATCGCTTGTCCTAACTAAGAGGCGAAAATACTCAAATTTTTTGAAGAGAACCAAATTCGAAGATCTTGTGTTCTTGATTACTAACTTAAGGCGCTACTGTTACTGCACGTTAACTAATATCAGCACACGTTTGTACAAATAAAGTTAACTTATGCTTGCGATTTTTTATCGAATAAACCAGAAAATCTAATACCGAAAATCTTAGTCAAGCTCAGCAAGATCAGCACACTGAACACGAACGGGCGCCATACCAGTTTTAAACAGGCCGTCGCCATTGCCCGCGAGAGATTCAGCGCCGTTCTGATCGATAATCACCTGACTTTGCTGACCTTTTAGGACTCTCAAACCAAGTTGTGCCGGAAGCTGCGCCCTCAATACATTGTTAATAACGTCTACCGTAGGATACTGAGTTGCGATAATGAGATGGATTCCGGAAGCCCTAGATTTAGCCGCGATTTTTACAATTATAGGTTCGACTTCTTTCTTGGCAGCGGGGTCTCCGATCAAGTCGAAATACTCATCAATAGCAACTATCCACCGTGAAAGGCGTTGTGATGCGTCAACATGCTTATTATAGGATTCAAGATCTACGATGTTTTTGCCAGTCTGGGAGCCAAGTTCTTTAAACTTCCTGTACCTATCTTCCATTTCGTTCCAGCATATTTGAAGCCGTTCTTTGGCTTCAGAGATTTCGAAAGCTGTTGGATATAAGAGATGAGGCGAATTATCATATTTTGTGAATGCTACTAACTTTGGATCTATGAGAATTAATCCCACTTCACTAGGGGAATAAAATTTTACAAGCCCTTCCAATAACGCCCTTATAGCCCAACTTTTTCCTGAACCAGTCGTACCTGCAATCAATAAGTGCGGAGTCGTACTCCCAGAAAAATCGAAAGAAACGACATTTGACTGCTGATCAATCGCGAAAGGAACTGCAAAACTATTGTCTGATTTTTTCCAATTTTTCCAAAGCGAAGATAACTGTACCGAATATCTGTCAGATTTAGCTTTCGGTATGTCATAGAAAAAATTACCTTTAGATTTATAAATTCGAACAGATTCTCCTTCTTCTAATTGAAATTTTAGATGAAGCCTATCCTTAATAGTCTGGGATTCATATACTTTAGGATTGCTTTGCTCACCTGGGCGAATCGTGTAAATGACCGAATTTGGACCTTCTACATAAACATCTGGGATGTTGTCAGGCTTTGATGCTTCAATATTTTGATTTCGAAATATTCTTAAGATATCGTTGTAATTTTCTAAAAGGTCTTGTTCTGATATTTTTGATAAAGAATTTTTTGAAGAGATTTCACCTTTGGCAGCATCAGTTTCAGCCTGTACTTCCGATTCATTTGCATCTATTTCTGCTGGTCGGTCAACTTCAGGTGTAAAAATATTCGGCGAACCAACAAAACTTTTGGATGACTCCTCAGGACCAACCGGCTGGGAAAATAAAGGTTTTAAAATATTTCTTATTCGAATGAGCCCCGATGAAGTCTCATCGATGGAAGGCCATTCCTTCGGAGAAAGAGAGATTCGTAATTGATTTAAAGTAGCGTCATCATAAGTTGAAGAGATTGCATCTGCATCAGTTGAACACAAGATTTTGGAATATTTTGGCCTGCCAATTTCTATATTTCCGTTAGCAATAAAGTTCAGGATCGCGCGATTTCTATCTTCAAATTCATCAGATTCGTAACGTAACTGCAGACCATACTTAATCAGGTTGCAAAGAATAAACCGCTCTATAATTCCGCCTTCTTCACGAGCGTTCTCCATAATTACATGCAGTCTATCTAGAGTTTCCTGAGCCTGACTAATTGCTGAGGTCGGACTAGCGTACTTTGAAGAAGAAAATTTAGCCTCAACAGAAACGCAAAATATTTCTAATTTTTGCTCAGAGACATCGATCCTTAATTGCAACACAAGTAGATCTGATCTCTTTTTGCTTATACCAGAGGCAGCGCTACTGGAACCCAATACAGTATCAAAACAATCAACCGGTATAATTAAGCCTGCATTCTCTCTATCGTTTACCAAAGGTGAATCAACCGCGTCTGCACTGAACATCCATACTGCACCGGCTTGCCCCAGAACACCCAACGCGTTACTACCGTTTCTTAGCGCTTCACCGCCAATTGCAATTCCTATTCTACCAAGATCTTTGATTAGCTCTGTCTTGTCTATTCTAGAAAAATCAGAATTGGAAAGAGCAATATCAAACCCATCTGCAACCTCAGAAATGATGAAAAATTCAGAATCTGGCTGAGTCAAGTCTGCGTTATAATCCCATAACACTTTTTGCGAACTATCCAAGTTCGAATTGTTCACAATAGATGAAAGGACAGCAGGATCAAACCGTCCCCCCGGCATGACAACCCAAGACGCTGAAATACTATCAGGTAGTTTTATATCTGTGTGCATTTCAATGCCGTTTCCATCTACAATGCTCGTAAACTTAGATAAACATTGTGAGTAAATACTTTCACTCTCAAACTTAGAGCTTGTCTTTAAATAATTAGTCTCTTGAATTCTTGAAATTTTTGAAGTCAACCCTTCACTAAGAGCAGGAAACGGAATTTCAATGACGCTCGACAGGCCCTCACCGGAAGGGACGACTACAAAGTTATGTGGCTGAACTGTCTCTAAGTTCAAATCCGTCTGAGGAGCAAGCATTAATATATCAATATGGTTAGCAGCTAAACATTTTGCTTCATCAGGTGCGGAATAAACACAAATTCCGTCAAACACCACTTCTTCATCAAAACTCAGATCACCAATGTTTTGGAAATATATATGAATTCCACCCGTAAGCTGGTTAGAAATGTCGTTAATATTGTTAGCCAATAACTTGGAGATTACAGATATTACATCATGAGGGTTGAACCCATCTCTGATATAAATTTCGAGTCTCCTTTCAGATGGGTTTGCTTGTAGAAACTTAGAAATAAATTTAGATATTTGAGAAGCAGATGTATTTTCAAGATAGTCGATCTTTATATCGAGCAAAGCTCGTACTGAACTCACTATTTTTTTGATAGAACTAGTCGGATTGAGTTTTAAAGCGACGCCCCAGTCAACGTCTGAAGTCTTTAATACATAGCTATGGAAGAATACATTTTGAGTGCTAACGCCAAAAAAAGACGTCAAGCCTCGAATTTTATCTAGAGATCCAGCCCATTCATGAAGACTTATCTCATTAGAATTTTGAAATTCTGCTGACTTAAAAATTGCCCTCTGACGTCGAAATCTGTTGTATATTTGAATGGGATGCCACGGTGAAATCACAATAAATGAATGGTCCAGCAAACCCATGTCAGAGGTAGGGTCCATGTATACAGCAACGCAGTCGAGAAGAGACAAAATGAACTGATCGAATAAAGGCATGGTTTTACTCTCTAATAAATCAATTATCTCTTCAAAGCTTTTCAAATACTCCGAAATCAGAGCTTCTATATTTTCTTCCTCAGAAGCAATAAATGTGGGTGTACTAGCATACAAGGGGTTACGAACGTTTATTTGGTTTTCACCAAAATGAGAATCAAAATATACGACTAAGTCATTTTTTTTATTTTGATATTTGGCAATAAGTTCTATTGACCTATCTGTAAGTTTTTTTTCGAGGCTTTCGTTAAAACTCGCATTAAACTTACCTAGGGTTCTGACCCCGTTCGTTAATAAGATTATGTTTTCCAAAAGAGTGTTTGAATTAATTAGGATTGGAAAACTACTATTAGGGTTAGTCTGCTCAAATAGTCTGCTTAAATAAATTCTAATTTCTGAATTTTCTTCGATTGCACCTAAAGACGAATATGGGTCTGAATTACCCCCACTAAAAATACCGTACAGGTCTTCAAATTCTTTTGACTGCCTTCTGAACGAGTACTTAAAAGCGTCCTCTACTGAATAGTGCCCTTTCTTTGTAATATTCGAATATAACTCGACATCAATATATTCTGTCGGAGACAAGCCGAAGTGTACCGAAATTCTCCCTGTAGGGACTTCAGCCGGATCAAGAATTTCAGGAAATCTATAAATATGACTATTGGGATTGCTTCGCTTTGTGGATAGAATTTTTTTATCTTCGACAAATATAGAATACTCAGGCATGTTTAATGTTGAGAAGATAATTAATTCAGTTGGGCTATTTAGTTGGACTTCATGCACAGCATCTTGATTTTTGATATCAAGCAATGGAATTACTTTAAAACCTTCACGAACCACGAAATACGTAGTGTAAAGGTCGTCTGTCATAAATAGCGAGAGCGGCTTCGAATTTGTAACTTTTCTATTATCTTCTTTTAGAGTCGCGGATATTTTCTTTGGCTTACCTGTATTTTTTGATCCAAATAATTCTTCATCAGAAACATTGAACTGAATAGAATCGGAAAAATTTAAACTATTTTCTGAGATTATTGATTTCTCATATATGATCTTATTGCCGCACTTTAATTCGATTAAATAGTTTCTATCTGATGAATTTGACTGACTCTTATTAAAAACACTTATATCAAAATCAAGGTAAGTATTCTGATCAACAATCAGTGTTGATTTATCTTTTGATAAAAGACAAAAGTCCTTATCAGATGTATTTTTCGCGTTGACGATCAAATTTACTTCTATGTCGTCCTTTATTCCTAAATCAAATAAACCAACCAACTCCGTTAGAGATGCTCGGTTCCAATCCTCGTACCCCAAAGATCCCAAGATAGGTCTGAGAGCCAGAATTCCCTTATAACTATCAGATTTTGCTACATAGTTATCATAGAGCTTATCGATTAACTCAGATTTATCTGAAATCTCTATAGACTCAAGTAATTGACTTCGACTACTGTCTGAGAATATTTTTGATATCTTATTGATTATCGATATAGTATCTTTTTTTACCGTATAGTCGACTGACGAAATGCTGTTCTTTGGAACTCCAATTCGGAAAAGAAAATTCGAAATATAGTCAGAATTTTCTAATGCTTTCGGTAGTACTGTATCTATTATTTCTTCAAAAAGAACTTCATTTCTGTCTGGTATTTCTGCGAGTGATGCAATTAACTGAGTCGATATCAGGTTGTGAAAAAAAGAAATCTCTGAATCGTTTTTTATATTCGTAGCATTTAATATTTTTTTTACAATTGCGTTCTTAAAATTGAAAAAACTATCGCATTTCCCCGACGACCATGGCCATTCGTCATCAAACGACAAGCTTGATGCACGCAACAGAGATTCTGGTAAGTATGAATACATTCCTGGTTGAACTAGTACAACCATATTTCCTTTTCTTTTTGTTGTTATACCTTCTGCGGTAATCCATTTTAGCTCTTCATTTGGATCGTCAACTAAGGGGTCTATAACAAGATAAACTGGGATACCCCCTTCGATTAACAGTGAAGAAAGGTCTCGATGAAGCTCGTAACCAAGATGTCTCGTTAAGCACGGTACAATTAATCTCGATTCCTCATTACTTCGATTCTTAAGAAACTCTAATATCGAAGAATTTATTGCTGTATTGATCAGCGACATGTTTATTTTAGCCCTCTATAAGGGTTGTAAATTAGTGCGCTAACACCCGCATCCGATGACCCTTGTAAAATACCTAATTTTGATAGAGATTCGATTAATCTTGGCCTCATACCGCCCACTTCTCCAAAATCAATTCCATACCCACTGAAATGAGATTCAACATCGGCTAACACTAGACGACGATTCTGACACTCTCGAGAAGATAGGAATGTTATGAGTTTTAGTAATAAATTTCCTGGAAATAATTCGTAACCCATATTTTTTTGTTTACCAGCAACAACCAGATACCCGCCATCTTCGTCTCCTTTGTTCATTTTTCGAAGCATAAGTAAATATTCTTCGTACCCTTTTGCAGGCCCTTTTTTAGCAGGAACGCCCTCTAACCAACTTGGAAATCTTTCACAATATCGACTGAGACTTAACCTGAATGCATCTTTTTCAAGTGATGTATGTTTTAAAATCAGATTCCTTGATTCTCTTGTAGCTCTGGTAAGAAAGTCGACGCTTGCGGTGGTGGAAGAATCACTATTTAAGGTAAGTGTTTTTCGTGAAAGATCTAAAGGTGAGTATTTTTCAATAAGTGTCAGCAGGATATTAACTTCAGTTCGTGCTTTGATATAATTTTGTATAGAATTCTCTATTTGACGTGTTTTACCTGTAGTTGCTCTGAATATTTTTCGATATCGGTTTTTAATTTTAATTTCAAATTCTTTGCCGGCATCATTGTAAGCGTCACTACAAAGACACTCAAGCAAATGGTCTCTCAGATAAATTGTCATACGCATTTGAGCCAGTAGCCAGACAGAGCTACTTACTCTCAAAAAAGTCTTGAATAAACCAATCCATTGAATTCGATCTATATTAGATTCCAATCTACATAAGTAGACTAAATCATTAAAAATCCGATCAGCTAGAGGGTCAGAGCTACCATCTGAATACGTAAATATGGTGGCGTATTTTTCTGACCCCGACATATTATTATTGGAATTTGATTTATCGGACATTACGCCACATAAATCTTCTAATCTTTCAAGCGCTTTCTGAATTTTATCTTCGTTACTTTGACCATTGCAGCCAAGTAGTGGATCAATTTGTAATGCTGCAATATCCTCCTCACCTCGCTTAGACCCAATCATCGCGTGGAGAAAAATACTAAGACTTTCAGAAATATTCTGCGAATCGGCGCTTCTAATTCCATGTATGTGTTGTGCCAAAGGACGCATGAAAAAGTCCCGCGTGACTCGTTCACTTTGTTTCCTAAACCATGAATACCTCGCAAGAGAAGGATATAAAGGCGTATAAAAATTAGATTCTTTTCTTTGCTGTGCACCCTGTTTTTTCCTTCCTTTAGACATGTAGAGAGAATATCTTTCATGCTCTGAAAGTAAAAAACCGCCGTCTTCCATGATCTCGGGATCAACTGGCCTATCGTATGAACCCTCGCTTCTTTTCTCAAAAAATATTTCTCTAAAAAGTTCGAGTATTAAATCATCCCCAGCTAAACGCATAGTTCCTCCGGATAGATAAACGAAGCTATTACGTATTAGACCGTGCCAGTTTGATTGTAAGCCAGAAGTTTCAATATTAAGGTCTTCTAATAAATTCATATTCGATCACTGTCTGTAATTTCGGTAAGAAGATTCCCGTGACGAGATAGTCGTATAAGGGCACCATTAGGCTTTTTGAGTTCAAGCTTAATTCCCCTTTGGATAGTCGAATAGTTAACAGAAGCAGCTGCCCTATGCCTGACGTCATCTTTAAAATTTCTTATTTCTTGCGGTACTGAGTTTGGTATTAAGCCTGTTGTTTGCATCCTTTTCAGCCAAGCATATGCCATGGGGCTTATAATAAATGTTTCTTCCCCTATCTTCATATTCAAACAATTGTTATCGGCTTGATCCCAATCGATTTCCGGTTCTAGCATGCCTGTTATCTTACTTCCATAGACAGTCAGTGATTCGTTTATTCTTACTTTAAGTTCATTCTCACCAAAAACAAATTTTTCAAAGCTTTCCTCTATCTGATGTGATCGATTAGCTATATCTTGATTATTTCTTTCTTCCTTATTTGATAATAATTCTTCGTATTCAATAAGTTCATTTTCAAAAAGCATCTTACCTTCTGTGAAAAATCCAAGACGATAAGAAACTGTTGTTATCCATCTTCTTAGCTCTTTATAGAAATCCCCTTGTTTCTCTTCAGCTAATTCTGAAATGCTATCTTCCATTTCAAACCATACTTTAAAGCACGTATTTTCTATCGTTGAAACTAAGTTTTGATCTTGTATGGCATCGACTTTTTCTTTTGATACGTTCCACCGCCTTTCTATTTTCTTTCCCTGATTTTCTCTAACAGGATCGATTCTATTTAAAATTCCACCTCTGGCTAAAAAATGGGTAAGCCCTAAATCCACTGAAAGATTGTCATTCTTGATTCCTTTCAAAGCATTCTTTGTCTCGCTTCCATAGCTATTCAAATTCTCAGTCAATATTCTTATTTGTGACTCTCTAGCTTTTTCATCATGTTTTAGTCCGTAAGGCGCGTATGATTTGAATAAGATCATATATAATCTTCGAGAAAGTAATGAAAAAACCCAGTTTTTCTCAATTTTTTCATGCACCCATTCGCAAGGACTAATGTTAATATAATCTCGTGGGGATCCAGATAGAATCAGACTGATTAGTGCTATTGCCTCTCGAAATACAACCGCTTGTCCTCCTAGAAGTTCAGCATATCTTATTTTTTTTACAAATTTTTCCTTGTTTTCTTTGTTGATTAACCATTCCCTATTTTGGTTGAATGGGCACATTACCTTTGAGCTACAGTTATTACATATATCCCAATTCTTGTTAGTCGTGGCTTTCTCTAGAAGCTTTTTAAAACTGCCGTCTGCGATTATGCTGCCGGAATCTAGTGAAGTTGCTTTTAAAATAGCGTTATCAAAACAACTCTTTTTAGCGTCAAACGATATCGATTTCCCGTCTTTCCATTTGCTCGTATCACCTGATTGAATTGCTTTCAATATGTGATACCACGGCTGACTTGCTACACCTTCTACTTGCAGTGCTTTTTCCACAATCCCCCTATTGACACACACTACAACGGATTGCCCCCGTTTATAAGCTGTGTCTAAAAGGGTTGCTAAATCTTTTCCAGCGTCGGGGAATTTTTCATACGGGTTTTTTACTACTGATGCGTCTTGAGCAAAAATTGCAGTTGGAAAATTATTATTAACCGATAGCTCCAATTGATAAGGTATTTCCTCATATTCGTTAGTGCCTTGCGTTTCCTGTGAGGCTTCCTCTTCGCTCCTATTATCACAGAATTCAATTCCACTGATGGGATCGATAAACTTCGTTGTTTCTTTCTTTTTTAACGTTCTCACAATCTTGCCTATTGCGGCAGATTTTCCGTTACCAGGTGAACCAATCAAAAACCACCATATTCCCTGTGATTTTGGGTTTTCCATTAAGTAATCGATGTTGTCAGATATATCTTTATCTATGTATGTTTCAACATTTAAAAGAGGCTCCTCATTCCAATTTGACGGAGTGACAATTGCTTCTTTCCCTGAGACTTCAAGATCGAGTAATTTCTTTAAAAATTCATTGTTTTGTTTAGTCATAGCTTTTTATTTTCTAATAATTTCCTTACAAATTTTGCCTAAGACATGCCCTAAAAGAGGAGGGACTGCATTTCCGACTTGAGTATACTGAGGAACTTCATATCGCCTGTATGCCCCCCCTGTCGTTACCTTAGATCTGAATACAAACCAATCTGGAAAAGATTGAATTCTCGCCAACTCTCTGACTGTTAAAGTTCTTAATGTCGTGACTTTTTCTGCGTAATGGCAAGTATCATCAGGAGATCCGAGTACAGCTGGGCTTGGCTTTTGAGGGTGTAGAGCTTTTTGCGAATGTTTTTTTGACTGTACACTCTGAATTATTCTTTCAATGTCTCTTTTAGAAAGATTTTTTTGTCTCTTGCCATCTAGGTCTAGTAGCCAGAATTTTGATAATACAAGGTACTCGTGATTACTAAGTCTAGGCTCAATTTTCATAGAAATCATTCGCTTTAAGTTTTGAGCGACATTTTTCTCAAGCTTATGTGTAACCTGATACAGCCGATTCCGGGCCCTCACAACGGGTCCATTTGCTCTTAGCTCATGGTTTAAGATACTTGTATTGAGCTTATTGAAATCTTTTTTGGTAAATAGTCTATTTATTTCTTTTACATATTCACTTTCTTTAGATGTCTTCGAACTCAAGTCGTCAATCGCCTCTTTAGCACTTACGTAGGTTTGGTCTTCTAAGGCGAGCAGTTCTCTTAATATCCCCCCATTATATTTGCTCCTGACAGTATTTTTTTCAAAATCAAAGCATACAAAGCCTTCGTTGTTACCCTTATTTTCCTCGCTGGCTTTAGTGAAGGCTTCATAGGATTCATCAACTATTGATAATAGATACTTATCATTACTTCTTTTGAGGAATTGTTTACATACATCTTCTCTCACAGCTAGCATTATGTATCTTGGTCTATTTTGGGGGACTCCTAAACGCTTCGCGTTTATGTGCATACATATTGGAACATAACCTATTTGAGAAAAGACGCTTGCGACTTCACGCCAGGCATAGAATTTTTTTCCGTTGATATCAAAAGCACTCAGAATCCCGCTTACATTTTCAAGCAAAGCAATCTTTGGTTTTATAAAATCTACAAACTTGGCAAACTCTAAGGGTAATGAGTTTCGGTGGTTATTATGCTCTCTTAGCCCAGCCAAGCTAAAACTCTGGCATGGCGGCCCTCCAGAAACCAAATCAACACCCTTCCCCCCTATTCCACTACGTAAGAGTTTAAGAAATCCACCTTTAGATCTCTCTAAGAGAAGGTTCAAATCAATGATACTGCCAACTAGTAAGCTTCTTTTTAACTCTTTGGGGGAGATTACTTCGGTCGATAGATCGGTAAATTTTTCCTTATCTAATCCCGCCGCCTCAATGGGGTTTTCTCGCAACCGCTTCTGCAGTTCATTTCTAGCAAACTGGCTACTAATCCAAAATACACCTTTGGGATTTTTGCTTGTTGTCAGGTCTACTCCTAGATGATTGAAAGCAAATGTCTCGGCTGCCATAGGTGAAAGCTCATTCGCCATCAGAAGCTCGAATCCTGCGGCCTCGAGTCCCAATGACAATCCCCCACAACCAGCAAATAGCTCGATATGGTTCATATACTACTTTTTATCCTTATTTCGCTCGCAACTTGCAAAGGCAACTACAAATTGTTGCAATATTTCAAATAATTCAGACACTTAAGCTGATATTGTTTAACAAAATTAGTACCAATTTAGGTTACTCTAACATAAGAACTAAGCTTAATAGTCACTGGGAGATAATTAATTTGAACTATAGAACTGAAGAGAGATTTGACTGGTATAGCGACATCGAATCCGATGATTTTGAAGCTCTTTGTGGTTCCATACAAGCCTATATAGAACACAACCGCACTACCAACGGTGTTTCCGCTGAGACCTCCAATCTCAGAAAACAAAGCGAGCTTGCTGTCTGCAAAAGGATACTGTCGGCTTTATTCCAAGCAGTGTATCGCTCTTACCCTAATGTCTCCTTAGGCGTATCACTCCCACTCAATAAATCAACTTATGCAACTGTTAAATCAGCGCCTAACAAGATCCCTTTTTCCTCCACCTATACACTCAATGTCTACCGTGCTTTGAAGGACTTCGAATGGATCGCAGAAAAAAAGGGTACAGAGTACACGGGTTATACGAGGATCTACGCCGCGCCTAAACTTTTAGATATATTTAATAATATCAATAATATATGGATTCCTCAGTCTCCGATGAATCCTGATAGCCTTGTGATTTTGCGAGACAAGGACAACAGAGGACGAAAGAAGATTTTACCCGTTCCGTCTAGTACAACTGTCACGCAGATGCAGAACAATTTACTTAAATACAACAGTTTCATTATTAATCATTGCGTCACCCTAGACCTCAAGGATGAACAGCTTGATGAAGTAGTTGCTGCAATGGCGGACCCCAAAAACCAAAATCCACGGATTCATTTAAACCGAATACAACTCAGACGTATTTTCTCTAGGGGCTCGATGACTCTAGGAGGCCGCTTCTATGGTGGCTGGTGGCAACAAATACCCTCTGCCTATCGTCCTCATATCGCTATAAATGGTAAGCCAACCGTTGAAATAGATTATTCTGCAATGGCAATTCGGATTCTTTACGCTAAAAAAGGAGCAACTTACCCGTCAGATCAAGATCCCTATGATCTAGGATTAACCCAGTGGCAAGGGCCGCAAGACCCAAGAAGGCGAGAAATTAAAACCTTCGTCAACGCGCTGTTAAATGACGAGAAAAAGAAATATCGGTTAGCTAAAAGAGCAGAAAGGATACTAGGCCTCAATCATGACGATCTGTTAAAAGCCTTCAGTTCCAAACATCCCCTTCTGGTTGACTTAATCGGCACTAACGCTGGTCTTGAGACTATGTACATTGATAGCCAGATAGCAGAGATAGTAATGCTTGAAGGTGTAAAGCAGGGAATACTGATTCTGCCTATACATGACTCATTCATCATTAGAGCGATGTATGAACAAGGGCTAAAACGCCTTATGCACGAAGCCTTTATGGTTGTTACAGGCGCTAGCACCCAAATGAGTACTACGGCATTTAAGTTTAAGGATGAATTTGGTCTTACAGCAGCAGAAGCTGTATCTAAAGCACCCCCTAATGGTGTTTGGAACGTAGCGGACTTAAAAGCTCAGTATCTCTCTTATAGTTCTAACACTGGTTTTATGGCGCGCTATTTAAGCTCTTACCGGAGTTTTATAGACTCTATGCCTTTAGGGCGCACTTTATAGTCTTCATAACCGAGAAGAACCTCTATGCTGCCAGCGAGGCTCAATTTCTCTCTTATGTTCTCTATAACCGAGAAGAGGTTCGAGGAGCCTAATTACTCCATACACCCCACCCCCTTTTGCGTAGCTCGGCTGCCTTTATTGCTTCTCGACTTAATGCAACATCATACGAAGGTGATTCAATGACCTCACACTGCTTATGAATCAGCTTAATCCCGTAGGTTTTAACCAACCTAGAGCATTTAAACCCTTGTTTATGCTGCTCAAACCTCAATTGAGGCTCTCTGCTGGTTAACCCCACATAGACAAGAGGCTTCCCGACTTGGTATTGAGAGTTAGCCGCGTTAAATCGCTTAAGCCCTAAGACGGCCACATCAAGCTCGATAACATAAATGTGCCTCATATTTGTCCTCGCTTTTCATAAGTACTAATAATCTCCGGAAAATGAAAAGTCAGCATGGACCTGGCCGACACATACTGTGCTTTGATGAGATTAAGTTTTGCATCACTGATTTGCTCAAATGAAATCTTAATCTTCGCGCCACTATTCTCGCCATTTCCCGACGCAATGCTCAGCTCAATAAGATGCCTATATATACCCAAGAGTCGATCATAATTGGTCACCAATGATTGCTTGTAGTCCCAAGCCCGCTGAGGGCTTAAGAGTAGATGTGAGGTTATGAATTCACACTGCTTAACCATTTCATCAAAAGAGAATTCGAGGCTCATCTTGGAGCGTTTGAGTGATTTTAAAGCAAGAGATGCTCTAAAATTCTTTGCAACCTCAAGTTCAAAGCATTGTCTATCCCAAATTAGTAGGGACGTAGCGATTTGCTCTATGCAACTACCAAGATCATCACCTCTGATAGACCTATTTTTATCTCTTAGGTAATGCAAAGTTAATTGGTTCATCGATATTTTCGCCTCCTGACTGAGTGGCTCAGCCAGCGAAACTCGAGGCATCCAAAGCTGATTAGATTTCAGTAAATATTGCCACTCGATGAAGACTAACCGCCTTATAAGCGACGATTTAGGTTTATAATGCACAAGGAAAGATTTCGCCTTAATCATGGCTTGATGTGTATTCAGCATCGATTGACGAGCCTCTGTTTTCTTTCCTAGAGCAATAGGGCTTAGAGTTGAATAGTAGGCCCTACTTGCGTGCACATATCGCACTAAACTTAAAAATTCTAGGTAACCGGTATAGTCAATTTTGCTTGTGTTTTTAAACCAAGGTGAATGGGTCATCCTGCGCCTTTGTCTGTAATGTCTGAAGAAGACGATATGTAAAGCTCTCTCAGATCGCCGCCTTTTAAAGCACTAACACGGAATTCCATATTTTTGTTAAATTTCTTTAAGCTATTGTTTTTAATGATTTTTTCTATACCCCTGATTTAGGGTATAGTCTGGGTTAAGATGCCAACAAGAAGCGCTTATACGGCCTCTACGGGCCTCTGAGGGGCATTTAAATCGGGAAAGAAGCGCTATGCGAAAGGCTAAGCTTTTTAGGTATGCAACTACATTTATTGCCATCTCTTTCATAATTATTGGCCTAGATGCGAACCGGTTCAGGATTACCCAAATCCGACTAAATACCGAGTCTGCACCTTACCTAAACCAATTAGATGGTTACACTTTTGCATTAGTCAGCGACATTCATCTAAAGAACACGGAATCTGCATGGAGTAAGTGGGATAGCATCATCAAGGCTGTTAATGAACAGGATCCGGATTACGTGTTCTTACTAGGGGATTACACAGCTGAAATTTACGATCAGGACGCTCTCGACAAGTTTCAATTTCGGTTTATTAGTTCTCTAGGTGCTTTCGAAGCCCCGACATTGCCCGTTTTAGGCAATCATGAAACCTGGAATGGAAGAAATTCATGGATTGAAGCTTTCGAGGATATGAACAGCACGGTATTAGAAAATGAAGCAACAATTAGCGAAGAGTCAAAAAAACTCTGCATAATTGGAATCGGGGATAGTTATACAGGCTTTGCAAAAAGAGCTGAAACAACCTGTGGAGATATGCCTATCGTCACTATCACGCATGATCCGTATGCCGCTTTTGAACTGGAAGGAATCGGCTTATGGTTTGCAGGCCATACGCACTGCGGGCAAGTATCACTTCCACTGATTAAAAGTGTCATAGCTCCGACATCCGCTCCCAAAACCGCTCATTGCGGTAGACACCAAGATAATGCTCGTACAATCATAACATCAAGCGGCGTAGGAAACTCTATGATAGATCTGAGGTTTTACGCGAAATCTCAAGTTGAAATAATCCATATCAAAAGTTTCTAGCGAATTCGGATAGCCTATAAAAATACCCTAAAGAATTACTGATAGCTATTATAGAAACTGACTGCTACAAAAAAAACGAAGCAAGAGAAATTTTAATATTTTGATTCAGCTACTGTGATTTTAATCAGGTGTCATCAAATGTCGAAAAAATACTATGCCGCTCTCTCCAAAAAACGCAGAGAAGATAAAAAGGAGAGAGTCCAAAACCTTGAAAAAATTCTTTTAGAGAAAGATTTATCTGACTCAGGAAAATCGAGAATACTAAAAAGCATTGAAACGATAAAAAATCCCAAAAAAAGAAGACCACGACATCCACTTCAGTTTGGACAGTTTCAGGCGGTCTACCAGGCCTAGGTAAACGAGGATAACCTACTTGTTCAGCAAGACAAGAGCTTTAACAAAAAGCGAGGAGAACACAACATATGCATAGATATCAGAAACCAATTGTTTTGTCGGCAATTTTGGTAGCAATTTTCCTAACATCTTGCGGAGAAGGGAGAGAATTTAATCAAGAAGATGAGTTAAGACTAAAAACCACAGGTGAAAGCTGGTACGAAGACAACGAACCAACTAAAGAAATTTATGAACTTGCAGAGGCCGACGACGCAGCAGCTCAAAGCGCGGTAGGAACGTACTTAAAAAAAATAAATTCATCTTTAGCACTAAAGATGTTACGGGAATCTTCAGCAAATGGGGAAGTCGAATCTTTCTATCAACTTGGGATTATGCATTTTAAAGGATACAAAGTAGACATGGGCGGTAACGGGCTAGGAGGCATCATAAAGCTTATTGCTGTTTTAAATTCAGATAGTGCTCCCTCTGATCCTAAAAATTGGATGATTTCCTACAAGCAAGCTTTTAATTATTTTGAACAAGCCGCTCAGCTTGGCCATGTACAGGCTCAAAACTATGTCGGATACATGCTATATGAAGGTCTTGGCGTAGAAAAAAATTACGAAAAGGCGTGCGTATGGTGGGAGTCCGCTAGTCGCGGAGGAGACTCAACGGCAGCGCTAAATTACGCAAGATGTTTACCTCAAAACGAAAAATTGCCTTTATTGACACTAGCCGCAGAAGCTAACGCACTCGCTGCTTTCGAGCTATGGTTGCACTATGTCACGCTACAAGAACTAAAAGAAAGTGAGAAATCCACTATTGAATTTACAGGAAAGCGAAATCCTACTTCAGAAATAAACCTAGAGCTGGATTATGAATCTATGGCTTCATATTGGCTGTCAAAGTCAGCAGATATGGGATATGAGTTGGCCTCCCTTCTGAAACAAACGTAGTCGAAAAAACCTTACTATCGATAAATACATTTGAGGCAATCATCAATGGACTGGACAAAAGAAGAGATTGATGCAGCTGTAGTAGCCTACATAGAAATGAAAGAAAAAATTTCGCGTGGCGAAAAAATTGTAAAGAAAAATATATATAGCAATCTTGCGAAAAAACACAATCGGAGTGAAAAAGCTTTTGAATATCGAATGCAAAATATCTCATTTGTATACTCTCTTTTGGGTAGAGATTGGATAGCTGGACTAAATCCTGCTAAAAATGTTGGCACAAATGTTATTGCCATAATTGAGAAATGCATCTCTGAGAATGAAAAGACAACTTCAACAGGAGTAGCGGAGTTTGAAAACTTAGTCTCAAAATTAAGGAACAGTATTGATAGTATCGCGCCGTCAGGCTCTCTCTATCCTCAAAAAAATGAAGTTAAAACTGTCGCCTATAACAGAGATCCAAACATTGCTGCATGGCTGCTAAAGAATTCAGAAGGGAAATGCGAAAGCTGTGGAAACACATCTCCTTTTAAAAAATCAGATGGGCTTTTTTATCTTGAAATACATCATCTTAAAAGACTCGCAGACGGTGGGAGCGACACATTAAATAATGCGATTGCTGTTTGTCCAAATTGTCATCGAGAATTCCATTATGGGGAAGATAGAGGATTAAAATTAAGAGACGCCTATAAAAGAATAAGAAGATTATCAATAGAATGAAACTTGACCAGAATTCGCCAGAAATAAATCCATAGATTATAATTATTGATAATCAAAAGAGAAATCTTATGGGTATAGAAGAAGTAATAGACTATAGTTTTCTCGCCGACCATAAAAGTCTAGATATATTTATAAATAAAATAATAGATAATTACGAATATGACGGCATCGATTTTTTCCATAAAAAATATGGACGTAACGTCACGATATATAAAGAGTATAAAAGCAGTAAAAGACCATACATAATCATCAATCAGAATATTACGATTCCAAAAGACTGTCTTATATGGCTTGTCGCTAATCAGTATTGGCAGTCCAATTTTATCTATCTGGATGGAAACTCTGAAAACGCAAGTTATATAAATCTACTTCCCTATGATTTTAAAATAGAAAACGCAATCCCAAGCATTAGTCTATTAAAGTCAATGATCGAATACGATAAAGACGAAAATAATTTTTATTGGATTTACCAGAACCACAGAAATAATTTCTGGAATTCTGTCTTTCCATGTGAATTAGCCACAAAAATTCATGAGCGGGAAAAATATCTCGATTTAGACGGGAAAATATTTAATCAAAAAGAAATACAAAAATTATTCGTTGATGAAAAAAGCTATATCGAAGAAGAAGAAGAATATTTACAAGATGATGCAGTTGAAGATGAAGATAGAAAAAGCTTTAATAAATTCCAATTGGGCGAGGGTTATTTAGATAGTGAAGAAAAAGTTGGGAGAGAAAAGCCCTTAATTTGCTTCTATTGCGGCGATGACACCCAAATAACTAGAGATCATGTAATACCAGTTTCTTATGCTTCTACATCGAGATACTACGATCACTCTGATACGGTACCTTGTTGCAGAGAGTGTAACGGCTTACTAGGGAATATTCTGTTAACGACAGTAGAGCAGCGCGCAAACTATCTCGCTGATAGGTTAGCGATCAAGCATTCGAAAGTTTTACGCGCATTCGAATACAGCGACAATGAGATTAAGGATTTTGGCGAAAGGCTCGGTAGCACAGTGAAGGCTAACGTGTTTTTCAAGAGCTACATTGCTTGCAGGATAGATCACTGCCATCGAGTCGCAGGATCACTATATGCGCCTAGCTCTGTTTCACATCTCAGGGGAATAACTACTGAGGCAAGGCGCACCGTCTACGGACTACTTGAAGACTTTCTTAATCACGAAAAAAGCGAAAAGGAGTTTATCGCTACTAAGGCCATCGAGCTAAAAGAAGAGAAGTCGTTGATTCGTGCAATAGTTAGTGAGAGATCACATGTTGCGGTTTCGACTCAGCTAAAATTTGACAGGAGATATCCTTTAGATGCCAGCATAAGAGACCTAAGAAGGGCTTTGATAAAACTGACTCTTGGCAAGATATGATTAATAAGATCGAGGCGTTTATTGTATTTCAAATTTTGATACTGACTAAAACGCATAATTTTATTAAAATCTTATCAACAAAAAAACGTCGATATCAGCGGCCGCCTTTTATAAAATCTTTGATATGAAGAGGTGATACCTAGTGCCAATACCTACATGCGGATATATGATTTGTAGAGATTGCGGGGAGGAGCTTGAGGTAGACAGATTTAGCCGGAACGGGCGTAAAGATGGTTATCGCCGGCCAGAATGTCGATCATGCCAACATCAACGCAGTAAATTGATCAATCAAAATTATCAATTAACTCCTGGACATTTAGATTCTCTTGATAACCATAGGACAGCTTACGCTCAAATAAGCGATATATATGCGGTAAAAATGAAACTAATTGCCACTCAGGGTGGTGAATGTACTTATTGCGACAAAATAATCACCTGCGAAAGCTGCGACTTAGATCATATTCATCCTTTATCGCAAGGGGGCGAGAATATTATAGGTAACTTACAAGCGTTATGCGGAAGATGTAATAAGGAAAAGCATGCAAAGGGGCATCAAGAATACCTCGTATGGCTACAAAGTGTTGGAGAATTTAGAAGATCAGGGCGATCTAAATTAGTCATACTAGAAAAACTTGAAAAATATAAAAAATCTACTTTGTGAATCAAAAGTAAAAGCAGACCTTAAAAATTTTGGTCAGTCTGCAATTACAAAACATACCTCCTTACCCAGTAGGCCTTATATATTAAAACATCAAGATATCTCTTTCAGGTAAGAGCGATTTGATTTAAATCGTAACGGTGTAGCCTTCATAAAATTCAGAAGATTTCTGAAAAAATTTCCTATTACTGAGATAGTCTTGCTTAAATTACTCACAGATATAAAAGCCTGCTCTATTCAGTTATTAGCGTGTCTTTCATCAAAATTTTAATAGAGGATCACGAAAGCTTTGACAATTTGAATCGAAAAATTAATTGATAAAGAAACTTAAGTAATTCTAACACTCCAGCACTACCAGATTCTCAGATAACAATGATCAATAAAATTCGCAGATAGCTGTGCGATAATGCGATTGCTCTGTATATAGACTTGTTTACCTAATATTTTTCCTATTTATTAATCTTGTTAATTTTTTTAATTACTGGGAATATCGCATCTCCCCAAAGCTCTGAAGAATTATCCATCATTATTGTCAATACCAAAGGTACAATAACTTGCATAATTCTTGAACCATCACGAATCTGGTCGCGATTTATGCTACTATTCCATGTTGCGCCACCATGAAATATCTGATTACGCAACATATAAATATTTTCTAGAACACAGATTAATACAGAAACCGTATCATTTTGAATTAATGCCCGAAACGCTCTCTCTTTATCGATTTTAAACTGGGATTCAAAACCATCTTCATCGAGGTTTCCAATTTGCATTTCCCAAAAAGCTGCTGATACATACGGATTGTTTAAAAGAACTCTTATAGACCCAGAAAAATTATTCCAGATAATATTGTGCAGGGTTTGCGAAGTGTCAAGTTTAACTATCTTCTCAACGAAATTTTTGAAAGATTTTTTTTCTGAAAGACGGTAGTTATCAACAATTTCATTTGCATATGCTGCATTAAAGCTTATCCAGAGAAATATAAATTTTCCATCTAAGTCTTCACATTGTTCTGCACGATCTAACCATGACAGAGATCGATGCACACGTAATGATAAACCCTCAGGAAAAGTCGAACGCTCCTTGCGTTGTCGCGCCTTTAACTTGGTATGAGTCAACAAATTCGACCTCATGTCATATTTTTAATTAAGCTTTCTCTGAAACGACGAATTAACAAATATATGAAAATACTCAATGCAATGTCTTATTAACCAAGTTAATGAAAGAGCCGTACTCGCAATCCTCGCTATGTTCGGGGCAAGTCGATAAAGTAAGACATGCTTTGGCGTTGATAAGCGCACCAGCGACCCAGCTATCATCGCCCTTGTATGGGATTATAGCCACGTTAAACCTCATATTCGCGTTCAATGGTCGACCTAATTCGATCATGCCGCTTTCGTTCAAGTGTAATCCATCAACATATAAAAAATAGCCTACATCACTTACTCGAAAACCTTTGCGCCTTAGAATCCACTGATACATATCCATTTGCCTCCGATACCCTGCCTTGTAGTCTGGCTTTTTTGTATCTTGAGGTGGCGCGATAAACGATTCATTTAAAGGTTTTGGATTTTTACCCATTTGTGCAGTGCTTTTATAATCAACTATATGTAGCTCGCCAGACGTCGTGTTTTCCCATACGTCATCTAGGCCGCCACCAAAGAGAATATTACTCTCCTTATGAAATGAATTAAGATGCCTCTCGCTAGCTCCAAAATGTATTGATTGAGCCCACTTCTCTAAATCTTGATGCTCAAATGGACGCAGATGCTCAAGCCCAGCCGCAGCCATAGTAGGATGAGGAGCCATTCCTCTGCACTGGTCAAAATCTTTTTTAAGTAATGTGTCAGTATTAGTGTTCAGTAAAAACCCAGGAATTGAAGGAAATTTTATTCCTGCAGATTTTTCGAGCCAAAAACATGCCGGGCACTTTATAAATGCCTCCAATTTACTTCTTGATAACTCATAAGGCTCAGTAATTTCCGGCTTGTAAGTCCCGCGATGCCTCGCCATTTTATCTATTTTCCTTACTCTCAGAAATTTTGTTTATTAAAAAATGGTATATCTAAGTACCATTGAGTCGATGTTAATGAATCTTTGTTTAAACCGATCTTCGGGTTAGCACTCTTCGATTATTATCTGCGTAAAATCAGTTAAATCGCCATAATACCATTCATTTGATTCACCATTTGTTAAGCCGGAGACCAAGTTTTCTTTAATTCTTGATTTTATTATATGTTCCTTTGCTAACGGTTGGTTGGTCCAAATTTTCCAGTCAATGCTTATTTCATACCCCCAACGTTTTTGATAGGCCGCTTCGCGTCGCCAAATTGGGATTGTTGTAGCCCCCAACTTCACTTGATTTTCTCGTAACTCGGAAGTCGCTAAATAGATAAAACCCTTTGAATCTTCGCTCTCCTTCCATCTGTTACTTACTTGATAAGGTATTTCTATTTCATAGCGCCCATTAACCAGAGCATCTTGCAGTTCATTATAGTAGAATTTTCTAAAGTTTTTTTGCTGTGATTCAATAATCCCGATTCTCATAGCGCAATCTAACTGCTCATCAATAGTTAGTTTTCCCTCAATTGATTGAGTGATTAAATACTTCATTGACTCTTTAATATCTCTTAACTCCAAATTATCAGGATTCCTAAGTGCCCGCTGAGCATAAGCTTTGTAAATTGTATACAGATTTAACATATGAGCCTTCAGTGATTTCTGCTAAAAAGAATCTAAATCTGATTAAATCGATTAAAGAAACGGCTTTTATCTATACCTTTATATGTCTACGAAAGAGCCTACGTTCCTAAAATAAGAGCAAGTAGAGCCTGAATCGGGTCTGAATTTTCGTCCTCCAGCTTGAGACTAATGCGTCAATGAGCTTGCGTAAGTTTTGAATGCGAGCTTTATTCTTCTGGAGTTTCTGTAGACGAATTAAGTCGCTCAATCAGGACTCTATATTGACCTTTAGCTATCATGGAATTAGCAAAATAGTAAGCAATACCTAGTACTAAAAACAATGGAAGTGCCCCAGCTGAAATACCTGCAATAAAATTGTAGGTCCCATGCAAGGCTACTGCGAAGAATAAACCCTGAGAGATGTATTTTTTCTGGTGACTAAAATCTAATTGAGCCTTTCCAACATAGTATCCTAGTATCACTCCACACATTGCGTGCATTGGGATCGCAGTCAGCATACGTATGATTCCTACGTTAAATCCCCAAGTGAAGACATAAAGTATATTTTCAGCTAGTGCAAAACCGAGACCCACCATGACCGCATAGACAATTCCATCAATTGGTGCGTTGAATTTTTGCTTGCTAAACACGAATTTCTTTATAACAAAAAATTTCGCGCCCTCTTCAACTAATGCAACACCTAAAAGCATTTGAATTAACAATCCATCACCATAAAATAATTCTGTAGTAGCTGGCTCAAATATTGCTGCTATTGGAGTTGCGACTAGAGCACCTAAGACAAGTAATTTGAGACTTAAGATTGCATTTTTTTTGACGCTTTTGCTCAGATTATAAATGTATGAAGCAAGTGCGAGCGGAGGGATTGATGCGACGAGTATTAGGATTATTGTAGACATTAATTTCTATCCCAATTATTGACTAAGCACTAAACACTTAAGTGTCCAAAATTTCTATTTTTCTAATCTATAAAATCAGCATTAATTTGATAGAGGGTTATTCTTTTTCTATTTTTACTCACTCTTCTCATTGCTCCGATCACTGAGTAAGTTCAATAAAATCAAAAAGGCCAAGATAGGGCCCATAGGGAACCCATAGAAGCCAGAAGAAAAATTGAAAAATTAGGATAGCAAAATAAATATTAAAGAAGCTAATAGACTGCGCATACGCTATCGGAAGCCATTTCAATCGAGCCATTATAAACAGCCCCCCTTTAACAGCCCAGAGTGCTATAGCAGCATGTATCCAGTACTTGCTAAAGGCAAAAAACTCTCTTGCTAGAGTAGTCTGCTGCGACCAAGGGTCTATCATCCGCCATAATACTGCCGCAAAGAAAGTAACCGCTAGAATTTTTGCTACTTTTAATACCAACGTGGTGTTTATCAAGGGCTAAATCGCTCTTTTTAATCGATATCTCGCATCAACAGTAAGATTATAGAGAATGAAAGATCTACACGCTTACCGGTTTTTAAGGATATCGTAAAATTCAAAGTTGAACGGTTTTTCTTGTGGTTGCTCCATTATTTCTTGGATCGGCGTCGACTCTAGCGGGATTTTGGGATCGCTTACCTTAATGACTATAAAAAGCGTAAAGCCCGCACCCAGCACGACACCTAGGCCCAAACTGAGGAGGTCTGGCTTCCATAAAGGCGAGTAGGCTCTGGTAGCCTGATGTCGATAACTGGCAAAGTCTTGCATCACTTGTTTCCCAGATTCAGAGCAGAATAACAATCAACTAATAACTTATCTCATAAACTCTCAACACTGGCCAATAAAATTGGCATGCTTATCGAGTAGCTTTCGGTAATCGTCTTCTTGGCCTCCTTGATCGCTGATTCAGCGATTCGGCTGCTCATCGGGGTCTGATAGGTGATTTCTATTCCAGTCTCTCTGTTGCGCCCTAAGGGCTTGAATTTTGGCAATGTTTTCTTGAGTGCCCTCGTTATCGCATCCCTTGTAGAAGCTGTCATTTCCATCGCTGCATAACTAGCTGGCACGCCAAGGGGGGAAGTGAATGAGGGTACGGTGTAGTGCGGAAAACCTGTTATCCCGATGCTAAATTCAAGCCGGTCAGCATAAATTACATCGTCAAACTTTACCTGAAAAGATCCTCGCCATGTCTCCCAGCTGATTTCGAAGTCGAACAGCGTCACCGCTTGGGGTTCGGGAATCACGACTACGTTCTCCTTTAGCCAGATCTGGAGACGTTTGAGTCGATCTTCCTCGTAAGCCTTATCAAATTCGAAGGTCATGGCAGGCTACTCTTTGTTTCTTCACTTGGTTTAGCGTAATTTAAGAAAAGACTTACGCTTCGGATTAATCAAAAAGCCTTCTTGGAGTCGTCATAATGACAGGGCAGATCATGAATTCTTTACACTTGGACGATAAAGACTTTGCGATAGTCGGCCTCTCTGCGCCAGAACGGTTAACGTTCCGTGAATTTCATGCCTCGATGAACCCTCGTATGATGCACACCGCTTGCTATGCAGGTTTCTACTACAGATTAAGTGTCCACCAAAATAAATTGACTCTTCTCGAGTTAGTCCTCTGCACTGAGGATGATGTTTTTGAGCCAATCAATCAGATTGAGCCTGTTATTCAACGCGATGTCGGACACTACTTAAATATTAACTTACCCTTGTCTTTCTCAGGGAAAATCCGTGTAGGGGGAAAGTTCATCAATGGTATGTATGACCACATGGGATACCAGCACTACACACGGTATGAAACAGTCTTGGATTTAGTGTTTTTCAGCGGAACTCTCTCCTCCTGCGTTGATATCTCATCAAGAGTTGCCTTAGCAAGAGAGAAACTCAATTCGAAAAGCCAGACGAACACGCTAGGGTACAGCGATCGAATTCGCGAAATAGAACAATCCTTCTCACTCCAACTTGAAGATGACTAGTTAACAGCGAAATTGGGCCAAAATGTCTGACGAGGACTATATACCTAGTACCCCCCACTAGGCCTCCTGCCCCCCTATTGTGTCAGGCTCGCCTGCAAATACTCTCGTTTGATCTCTAAATCCCCAGGAGAGCCATAGCGGTCGGAGGTCGAGCTTGCCCAGCCCTGTAACTCATCAATTAGTGAGTCCGGACACCCCACGCGTTTTAAGCGTGTTCTGAGCGTGTGCCTAAAGCTGTGTGCACTGAGCTTTTCTTCATTCAGGGTTTTACGTATGTAGTTAACCAGCTGCTTAGACGCTGCGTCATTGCGCACTGACTCTTGTTTTAGGTTTACATAATCGGGGAACAGCCATTCATTATACGCATGCTGATTCTTTAAATTTAGAGCATGCTTCTCTGCAAGCCCGACCAGTGGAATAAGGCGCTTGCTGTTTTTGGTTTTGAGTCTTCTGAACGCATTTTTTTCAACGCTAAGGTACATAAGACCGCCCTCTTCCTCGGAGACTCGCCTGATATCACTGACTTTTAAGCCACAGCCTTCGGCTACGCGAAGACCCGTCTCCATCAACAACACCATGAGCTGCTGCACGGGTTTAAGCGTCTCAGAAGCCTCCACAGAGGCCCTGAGAGCGTTCAGGTGGGCCTGAGTGAACTCTCGCCTGTCTTCACTGTCGTTCCCTAAGTGAGGGATTTTGACGCTTTTAAACGGGTGATGCAGGTCATTAACAAAGTCTCTTTCGAGAGCGACAAAGCTGAACATCGCACCCAAATTATTGAGGTGGCGTTTGAGCGTGGTCGTTTTGCCTTTCTTTTTTACAAGGTAGTCGTTGATGAACGCATTCACGTCACTGCGAGCATAAGACCCGGGCGGGCGATCCGGCAGGCACTCAAGCAGCATTTTGAGTGACAGGGCAAACGCGTTGTTGCGCTTTTTATTGGTACTCTTTTTTAGTGCGATGTAATGCGACAGGTAGTCACTTGCATTGGGCCTAAAATCGTTTTTGAGAGTTTCATAAATGATGCGATCTTGTGGGGAGAGGAGTTGGATGGGGACAGCCATTTGCCCTTCCTGCAACGCCTGATACTGCGACTTGGGTAGCGCTTGCTGAAATTGCCCGTCTATTTCTTCATAAAAAGCTTCTCGCTCAAGGTCGTCGTCGTTTTCACCTCGCCTAAAGGGATTGATGCCTCGCGCTTGCATCGCTTGTATAGCAGCTTCGAAGTCTGAGGCCGGCCCTTGTGTTTGCAGGCTGTGTTCAGCCCGGCGCAGCTGTGCTTCAACCTCCATGTGCACAGTCTCCATGCGCAGGAGAGCGAGGTTTTTGTCGGTTGTTTTGAGTGAGCGAAGTATTTCGGCTTTTTTCAAAACACGTCGCAGTGCTTTAGGCACGCTGCGTCTGTAGTAGTAGGTGTTTCTGCCTTTGGGAAGGTGCAGGTAGGGCATGGAGATGTTAAGCCTGACGTAAGAGAATTTACGCATAGGATAGCAGATTCCTTGTATACGGTACTGTATACGATGAGGAATTTTACCAGACTTAAATCATTGAATTTATTGAATTTTCTTGTTTTTAACTGCCCCTTAGGAGGGGGCCGCGCTATCCAGCTGTGCCACCGGGGCTTGATCGGTGAAGTGTAGAAAAAATGCCTCGAGAATTTCCTTTACCTAAATAACTCAGCATTAAGGACGCGCCAAAGA
>Ga0206130_10001868_pt1 | contig 30286 bp, 37 predicted proteins | sample Helgoland_Spring_9_FD_148637 | JGI IMG/M metagenome (GOLD analysis project Ga0206130, IMG submission 148637) | Pelagic subsurface seawater microbial communities from Kabeltonne, Helgoland, North Sea - Helgoland_Spring_Bloom_20160512_1 | ecosystem: Environmental > Aquatic > Marine > Epipelagic ...
GTACCGCCGCAGGGCTGATCGCGCCTTACGTCAACGCCGAGGCAATGGGGCTGCACCTCAATGAGATCGCACAAGCTGTCGCGCACGGGGCACATGCCATGCTCATCGTCGACGGGGCTGGCTGGCAGGGGGCAAAATGCTTGCAAGTACCAGACAATATTACGCTCGTAAAACTGCCGCCATACTCACCCAAACTGAACCCCATGGAAAACGTCTGGGCCTATCTGTGGTCAAACAAACACGCTATCCCGGACTTCGACACCTACGAGGAAATCTTCGAAAAATGTGCCCAAGCGTGGAACTTCTTCGCCAACGATCCAGAACGAATAACTTCAATCACCTGTTTGAATGATGCGCGAAGTTTCAAAATGCACACCGCTGCCCCCGCTTGCATCACTGATGTACAGGTTTGGACATAGTCGGTTCGGTGTCGCATTGACCGCAATTTCGCACTCCTCTTCCAGCCAAAACCGATCGTTGCTTCCTGAGGTCAGGACCGATCCCGCGCTGTCGCCAACTGTTTTCGCTATCAGATAGGCTGCCGTGCGACCTGCGCTTTGATTATCAAGGCCGACCTAGGCAATGCGTCAGATCATTTACCAACGTGACCACCGGAAATTCGATGCTGTCAACTGTACCACTGCCGCCCCGATCAGCGGCAGATCACGTGCTTTGATGCACACGCCATGGCTGCCCGGTTTGGTGATGCGCGACAAAGCAGCAGTGACTTTGTCTTCGCGCATTATCTCTTGTGCGACGAACCTTGGGCGGCAGATGGCGCTTCCGATACGTGGTATAAGTGTTCGGTGGTTTGCTGTAATTCACGAGTAAAGCGCGTTGGCGCTTCAATTGCAAAATCAAAAAATATACGCCGCCCACGGGCGGTCAGTTGCATTTCTTTTCCTTCAAGCTTGGAAATAGCGGCGGCAACCCGTGCCGCGGTTTTGGACTAACATTCCTGCGATTGTTTATCGCACGGGCAATCGTCGCGGTGCTGAGCCCTGATTGTCTTGCAACTTCTTTAATTGGAAACCGATGTGTCAGTGATTTGTTTGTGATGTCTTTTGAGTAACCAATCAAGGTTTTCCATTGTGACAGCGGGGGTCTTTTTGGCGCGTGACCAAAACGTGACCATATGTTCTGGTACATTGTAGGATGTCCTAGGAGGTTTAGGGGGGGGCGTTGTCTAATAACAAAAGTAATTTTAAATCAAATATCGATATTAAGTAGTTTTTATGGTGCCGCAGGAAAGGATCGAACTCCGGGCTTCAGCCTTACCAAGGCTTGAAATCTATAATTGCTTCGCCGAGGTTCGTTCGAGCCTGAGCGAGCTCAGCTTTAAGTTTGGCAGATTTCACCGTTAGATCGCGTAATTTCCAAAAGGCATGTTCAACATCGCTTCCCGCGAGCATGTCTGCGATCGTTTTAGTCAAAGTCCCGTCACAACCAACAATTTTGGCTTCTTCGCCAAAGAGCGTCGAAATGATATGACTGCAAATTTTATCTTCTGACGAACAGTTGCAGCTAACAGTGAGATTTTTGTCGACGCGCTTCAGGTCTACAGAGGCGGGTGCTTGTCCCTCGATAATAATTAAAACAGTAAGACTTGTCTTTGACATACTCAAACTCCTGACCTAAAAGGCAATCTCAATGTACTTTGTTGATTTTATTTCGAAAAAGGTCAACATTTTAAATTCAAAATGCCTATTTATAAAAGTTGCAGGTCGTTTTTGGTTCAAAGTATATTTCTTAGTAACCTTCCTGAACAGGACAGGCGCATTCTTTAGCTTTCATTTAATTGCTTGGAGCCTTGAATCCGCTAAATCCCCAAATTGTCGCGCAAACTGTACCAAGTCATCGCCAATTTCAGCAATGGTGATTGCACCCATTTGCCGCCCGGAAATGGCACCGAGGGCATCCGCGCCATCGTGTCAAACCCTTCAGATTGGCCAGCGATAGCCAGCGCCATCAATTTGCCCGACAGCGTGGCCGCACCGACCCCGTGCCCTGAATAGCCCGAGGCTGACAGGATGTTGTTGTCCAGACGCGCCAGATAGGGCAGGCGATGCGCGGTGATGGCCAATGTACCGCCCCAGGCATAGTCAATCTTGACGTCGCGCAGATGTGGAAAGATTTTTTGCATCGGTCTGCGTACTTTGGCGGCGATATTGGTGGGAAAACGATAGCTGTAATTTTCGCCCCCGCCGAATAACAATCGCCCGTCATGGGATAGGCGAAAATAGTTAACTACAAACTTTGTGTCTGCAACAGCTATGTCTTGCGTCAACACTTGCGCTGTATCTTTGCCAAGCGGTTCGGTCGCGGCGATAAAGTTATTGATGGGCATCACCCGCCCGGCAACCTTGCGGTTGAGCTGGCCCAGATAGCCGTTGCAGGCCAAAATGGCATGTGTGCAGGTGACCGCCCCGTCACGGCAGGTGATCACCGGTTTTGTGCCCTTGCGAATATCTGTGACTTCGCTTTGTTCATAAATGTGCACGCCAGCGGCTTTGGCGGCGCGCGCCAAGCCCAGCGCAAAGGCCAGCGGGTGCAAATGCGCCGCACCGTGATCCAGATAACCTCCATGATAGACAGGCGATGGGCACAGGGCTTGTCCTTGCGCCTTGTCCAACGTGTTGATTTGGTCGTAGCCATATTGATCTGATAAATACTCGGCCTCAAGGTGAAGCGCGGCCATCTCTTTAGAAGTCAGCGCCATATGGGCAATCCCGGGTTTGAGATGGCACTCAATCTGATGCTGTGCGATCAGCGATTTGACCATATCTTTCGAATCTTCGCTCAAACGCCAGAGCCGGTTGGCATCATCGGCGCCCATCATCCGTTCCAGTTTGCCCTGATCGACGTTTTGGCCGCTGCCCAATTGCCCGCCATTGCGCCCCGAGGCGCCAAAGCCAACACGTTGCGCCTCAAGCACCACAACGTCATATCCGCGCTCCGCCAGAGTGAGCGCCGCGGAAAGACCAGTATATCCAGCCCCAATGATACAAACATCCGCGCTAATGTCTTTGCTCAAGGGGGCAAAGGCGGGCAGCGGCGGGGTGGTTGCGGTGTACCAACTGTCTGGGTACTGACCTAGTGTATCATTAGAATACAGTAAATTCATACATTTAACAGCAGGTGTTCACGTTCCCAAGGGCTGATCACTTGCAAAAACTCCTCGTATTCAGCGCGCTTTACAATCGAATAGACACGCGCAAACTCAGGGCCCAAGACCTCTTGCAGTGCCATCGCGGCATCAAGGTTGTCCAGAGCGCTGCCGACACCGCGGGGAATATCGCCATCTCCAGTATAGGCCTCTCCGGAAAACTTGGATCTGGGTTTGTCTTGATTGATCAATCCAAGATATCCGCACGCCAGAGAGGCGGCAATACCCAGATATGGATTGCAATCCATCCCGGCGACGCGGTTTTCGACCCGGCGTGATTGTGGGTCGGCCAATGGAATTCGAATGCCCGTTGTGCGATTGTCATAGGCCCATTCAAGGTTGATCGGAGCTGCATGGTCTTTAACATAGCGCCGGTAGCTGTTGACATAAGGCGCAATCATTGCGATCGCATCTGGTAAATTCGTTTGCAACCCGCCAATAAATTGGAAAAACGCCTCAGTTTCGCGCCCCTCATCATCTGAGAACAGATTTTTACCCGTGGCCATATCCAGCATTGAGTGATGAATATGCATCGCGCTGCCAGGTTCTGTGGCGATAGGTTTGGCCATAAAGGTTGCATAGCAATCATGGCGCAGCGCGGCTTCGCGTATCAGGCGTTTAAAATAAAACACCTCGTCTGCCAGTGCCACTGGATCACCATGCATCAGGTTGATCTCAAGTTGGCCGGCGCCGCCCTCTTGGGTAATGCCGTCGATCTCAAACCCCTGTGCCTCGGAAAAATCATAGATGTCGTCAATGACCGGCCCAAATTCATCGACGGCCGTCATTGAATAGGACTGCCGCGCGGCTGCTGGCCGGCCCGAGCGACCAATCATTGGTTTGATATTTTGGGTTGGATCCAGATTTCGGGCTACTAAAAAAAATTCCAGCTCTGGCGCTACAACCGGTTTCCAGCCGCGATCATGATAGAGCTTCACCACGCGTTTCAGCACGTTACGCGGCGAATAGGGAATTGCCACGCCGTTGCGATCATAGGCGTCGTGAATGACTTGCAGCGTCCAATCGGCAGTCCAGGGCGCCGCGCTAGTGGTGGCCATATCGGGGCGCAGCACCATGTCGCGCTCGATAAATCCCTCATCACCGGCGGCCTCGCCCCAATCGCCGGTGATGGTTTGATAAAAGATTGAATCCGGCAGGTGAAATGAGGTTTGGCGGGCGAACTTACTGGCGGGCACCGCTTTGCCACGCGCCACGCCTGGCAAATCTGAGATGATGCATTCCACTTCGTCCAAACGCCGATCTTGCAGATAGGTCTGCGCAGCGGCGGGAAGCTTGTCGATCCAATTTGACATTATGGCCTCTTTAACTTGAAAAAATTCGCCATTGTCTCGGCAATAACGTTATTTTGAATGGGGTTGTCGAGCGCATCATGGGCGGCTTGTATCACGTCTGCTGGCACAACGCCCGGCGCCCGCGTGCGGATCAGACCCTCGATAAACGCGGCTTCAAACTCGGGATGGGCCTGCAGTGTAAAGGCGCGGTTGCCATAGACCAAAAAGGCGTTTTCGCAAAAGCTATTTTGTCCAACCACCCGGGCGTCAGCTGGAATTTGGGTCACCTGATCCTGATGCCAAGCATTCAGAGCAAGTGGCGCGCCTTCGAAGGTATATTCGGTATGGCCTATGTTCCAACCGCCCGCAAATTTGGCGACCGTTCCGCCCAATGCCTGTGCGATGATCTGGTGACCGAAACAAACGCCAACCATGGGGATATGGGCCTCATATGCTCGCCGGACAAAGGTTTCCAAAGGCGCAATCCAAGGGTGGTCTTCGTAAACGCCGTGGCGCGAGCCGGTGATTAGCCAGCCATCAGCCTGTGTAAGTGACTGTGGAAATTGCTGATTTTCAATATTCCATGTTTTAAAGGTAAACCCGTGCCCCTCCAACAACGTTGCGAACATCGCCGGATAATCACCAAGCTTGGCCATGAGACTGTCTGGCGCATGTCCGGTTGCCAAAATACCGATCTTCATAAAACACCTGTTCAATTTTTTGGGTTAGCTTATGTCCACAAGCTCTGGACAACAAGCTTGTTTAGAGAGCCTTGAGGTAAATCGCGCTGCGCGTTTTGCTGTCCAGATCCGTCAGAATACGGTTTTCTTGGTGTTTGGTGCGGGAAAAGTTATCGATCATCAGCGCTGGGAACAAGCGCTTGATGTGGTCGCTGTGCTCAAAGTTGGTGATCGCCTGTTCGAGAGATTGTGCAATTTGTGGCGCGGCGTGGCCATAGGCGTTGCCCGTGATGGCCGGTGGTGCTGGGGTTTTGTCCTCAATTCCGTTCAACGCGGCCCCAAGGATGGCGGCCAGCATTAAGTATGGATTGGTATCGGCCCCGGCGACGCGGTGTTCGATCCTGCGTGCTTTTGGTGGCCCTGCTGGTATCCGCAATGCTGTGGTGCGATTGTCATATCCCCAGCACAGAGACGTCGGAGCATGGGCCCCGGGCACAAGACGCTCAAAGCTGTTGTCAAAAGGTGCAAAAATCAAACTGCTATCTGCCATGGCGGCAAGACAGCCCGCCACGGCGTGGCGCAGCGTCTCTGATCCGTTTGGGCTGCCGTCATCAAAAATATTCCGGCCTTCGGCATCCAGCACCGAAAAATGGCTGTGCATTCCGGATCCAGCGCTGTCGGGGTAGGGTTTGGCCATGAAACTGGCGGTAAATCCGTGTTTGCGGGCCACGCCTTTGGCTGCAATTTTAAACAACCAAGCGTTATCGGCGGTGCGCAGCGCATCATCACAATGCAGAAGATTAATTTCAAACTGACCTACACCACTTTCCGAGATCGCGGCATCGGCAGGAATATCCATCGCTTTGCAAGCGGCATATAGATCAGTTAAAAACCCGTCAAAATCATCCAGCGCGCTGATCGACAAAGTATCGGCCACCGCATGACGATATGTGGTGCCTGGCACGCAGGGTATCTGGGGGGCCGGTCCCGAGGTGTCAATCAGATAAAACTCCATTTCAATGGCAGACACCGGGGTCAGGTGATGCTGTGTGTAGCGCTCAAGCACCCGGTGCAGCGCATGGCGGGGATCACCATCAAATGCAGTATTGTCGGGGTAGAACATCCCCATGGGCAACATCGCCGTTGGTGTGTCGAGCCACGGCATAGGGATAAAACCGCGTGCTGTGGGCACAAGCAAGCCGTCTGCGTCGCCAGTGTCAAATACCAGTGGGCTGTCGTCGATATCTTGGCCCAGAAGATCCACATTTAGCGTTGAAAATGGCAATCTTGTGCCACCATCAAAAACCTTACCCGAAAATTGCCGCGGCAGTCGTTTACCGCGGGCTTGGCCGTTAAGATCGGCCACGGCCAAGCGCAACGCCGTAATATCTGCGTGCTGGTCAAGCCAATCTTGCATCAGTCTCTCCATAAGTCTTGCGTCATACATTTATTTTTGATCATAAATATAAAAGAAGATTGTACTATGTTTATTATTTAAATGCACTTTTTAATCAAGTGGTATCAACATTTGATCAAATTTATAATATTACCGGAACATGTTCAAACGCAAGCGGATTTTTTGGTAATCCTCCGCCGGAATATGCCGGTTCAGTCGGCGGTTGATCGCGCTGAAAAACCCAATGACCAGAAGGGTCAGCAAGATGAAAAATCCCCCAAGTATCGGGTAGGGTACAAACGGATTGAAAGTTTTATCGGCAAAGTAACTTGCGTAATACAACGCATCTCCACGTTGTTGCCAGGCCGGAAACGCAGAGAAAAAAACCAGTGCTGTGGCGTGAAACAAAAAAATTGCTTCATTGGTATAGGCCGGCCAACCCAGTCGCAACATCGTTGGCCAGATGATTTTGCGAAACCGTGTCCAACCAGACAGCCCATAGGCATCGGCTGCCTCGATATCGCCTTTCGGGATCGACAGTAGGGCACCGTGAAAAATAGACGCCGAATAGGCCGCTGTGTTACAAACCAGCACGATCAACGCCCCCAGCCAAGCGGCAGTGAACGGATCGAAAAACGAATAGTGTTTTTTAAGGCTAAGAAAGAGAAAATAGGCAAAGAATAGTTGGATAAACAGTGGTGAGCCCCGGAAGATAAACACAAACCAATCTGCAGGAAGCCGAAGCCACCACCGGTCTGAAAATTTACCCAAAGCCAGTGATATCGCAAAGAAAAATCCAACAAACAGTGAAATTACACCAAAATAGACATTCCAGATCATGCCCGATCCGATCAGTGTCACCTGTTGGCACAGGGTAAAATCGGTTTTCGGCAAGCCACGCAGTCCGATGCCTATGGCCCTGAGGCCATAGTCGGCAACGGTGTCCCAGCAACTCATAGGCCCGCAGCCTGTTGTTGTGCGCCACCCGTTGTGGATTGGCCATAGGTTAGTTTTTTCATCAATCGGTCCAGTATCACCTCAGAGGCTTTGGTGAAGGCAAGGTAGAAGACCAAGAGCACCAGAAAATACCACATCCGCCAATCGCCATGGGGATAGGCGCTGAACCGGGCCAGTTTGCTGCCGCCGAGTTCGTTGGCCCAATAAACGATGTCTTCGATGCCCAGCAAAAACAACAGCGGCGTGGATTTGATCAAAACAATCCACAGATTTGAAAGGCCGGGCAGGGCATAGACCCACATCTGTGGCACCAGAATACGCCAAAAGCTTTGGCGTCTTGTCATTCCGTAAGCTTCAGCCGTCTCGATCTGGGCGCGCGGTACCGCTTGCATTGCGCCAAAAAGCACATTGCTGGCAAAGGCGCCAAAGACGATGGCAAACGTAAATACCGCCAGGGCAAACCCATAAGTTTTATGCACCCATTGCGGCGAGTCCCCCTGTGGCAGTTTGGCCGCCTGACAGACGACAAAATCCGCGCCTTGGCGAATGTTCTCGGTCCAGTCTGGGCAGAGCGTTTTATGGCGCATCCATTCCAACGCCTGATCCAGAGCAATGACGAAAAATAAAAAGAAAACAATGTCGGGAACACCGCGCACAATGGCGATATAGATTTTTCCAAACCACCGCACCGGCGCAAACTGCGAACGCGCAGCGCTGGCACCTGCAAAGCCGAACATCAGCGCCGTCGGCGCGGTAATCGCCAGCAACAGCAGGACCGTCACAAATGAGGCGTAAAAACCCATGTGTTTACCTGTGGTCAGATAACACAACAGCCACTGCGTCCGAGGCAACAGTTCGGGGTCAGAACAAAAACTAAAAATCAGGGGCCTCTTCGGGTCTTTGACCAGATAACGGGCAGGGCAATAACGGGCGGGAGCCGACAAAAGCTAAGTGGTGGCAAAGGGCGCGGGGCCCTTTGCCAAAAGACGATTAAAAGGTTTCGCCAATTTCCCATTTCGTGATTAGCGTGTTCAGCGAACCGTCAGCCTTCATCGAATTGATGGCTGCCGAGAATTTGTCTTTCAATTCACCGTCGCTTTCACGAATGCCCATGCCAACGCCGCCACCAAGCATGATGTTGTCGCCCACCAGCATCAGATCGGCATTCTCTGCTGCGATCGGCGCCAGAAAGGATTTGTCAGCCAGAACCGCATCAGCCTCGCCGTTGCGCACCGCCGCAAGGGTTTCTTCCGGTGTGGAGAACTCAACTAAAGTGGCACTTGTCGTGGCGATATAGCCCGATTGAATGGTGTTGGATTGCGCGGCGATCACACCGCCAGCCAGATCTACATCGTTCGACAGAGCCAAGTAAGCAGAGGGGTCAGGCTGGCTGTAGTTGGTGGTGAAATCGATTACTTCATCGCGCTCATCGGTGATCGACATGCCGGCAATAATTGCGTCATAGTTGCCAGAGACCAGATTGGGGATAATGCTGTCCCAATCGTTCACAACCCATTCACAGGTCAGTTTGGCGCGTTTGCACAGTTCGTCGCCAACCTCACGCTCAAAACCGTCGACTTCGCCGGCATCATTGATAAAGTTCCACGGCGCATAGGCACCCTCGGTGCCCAGGCGCACGGTGTCGCCCGCATAGGCCAATCCGGCGGTCAGGGCCAGGGCGGCTGTGGTTAAGATAAGATTTTTCATGGTCTCTCCTTGGTTTAACGTTTGGTTTTGGTGTTCAGGCTGCAACGGTTGAACTTAGAAACTGCTGCAGGCGTTGTGATTTTGGGGCGCCGAACAGCGTGGCTGGCGGGCCTTCTTCTTCTATCCGACCAAGATGCAAAAACACAACATGGTCAGCGACATCTGCGGCAAGCTTCATGTCGTGGGTGACAATCACCATGGTGCGGCCCTCGCTGGCCAAATCCTTAATGACCGCGATAACCTCTTGTTCAAGTTCGGGGTCCAGTGCCGAGGTGGGTTCGTCAAATAACAGCGCCTCTGGGCTCATACATAGCCCGCGGGCAATCGCTGCACGCTGTTGCTGACCGCCGGAAAGCTGGGCAGGAAAGGCATCACATTTCTCGCCAATGCCAACTTTTTCAAGATAGCCACGCGCTGCGGTTTCGGCGGTGTCTTTAGGCAGGCCAAGCACAGTGACTGGTGCCTCCATTACATTTTGCAAAATCGTCATATGAGACCACAGATTGAACTGTTGAAACACCATAGAAAGATTGGTGCGCATGCGCAGCACTTGCTTTGTGTCAGCGGGGCGACGCTCAAGACCATCACCTTGCCATAGAACGGGTTCGTCTTTGAATAAGATGTCACCCTGCTGGCTGTTTTCCAATAGGTTGATACAGCGTAAAAGGGTTGACTTTCCCGACCCCGAAGACCCGATTAACGCCACAACGTCACCTTTGCGCGCACAGATATCAACCCCTTTCAGGACCTCTAGCTTACCAAAACTTTTGTGTAAGTCACGAATCTCGATAACTGGTGTTGGGTCTGACACTAAGCTCTCGTCCCATTGCTCATAATATGTGCACCACTTAAGCCCTATAATTTCAGATTTTCAACGATCAATCTGTGATTAATGGTCTGTTAAAGGTCAAAATGGAGGCATTTTCATGCAAAACGGGTGCGGCACCCCGCGTCTGTGATAAATCTGCCCTAGGCCTTTGATGTCAAAAACAACCTTAGATAGCATTTTTGTTACTAGGGTTGTGACCGGATTCAATTTGACAGCTCATAGGGTGCGACTGACGCGTTGGCGGGCCAAGGCGCTGTCGCGGTCATTGATGCCGAGTAAGCTTGAAACAAGACGTAGCAGCGTATCCTCTTCGGCTTCGCGCGTACCGTCGGCAAGAACCACCTGCCACAGACCTTCGATAACGTCTAAGCGGTCCTCATATGCCACAGCATCTTTGATCGCACGGGTAAAGCGAATGGTGTCTGGGGCCTCGCTCTCAAGGGTTTCGGCGTCTTGGCGCAATTTTGCCGCCGCCTCAGGGGTCAGACCGTAACGCAGCGACGTGATGGTGTCGATCCGATCAACTTCGGTTTGGATATAAGCGCCATCAGTGCGGGCGATTCGCACGAGCAGAGCGGTCAGTGCCAAACGGGCATCCCCGTCTTTGATAGGCGCGGGGCTTGGTGCGGTCAGCTGCTTTAGAAAATCTGCAAACATCTTTGGCTTTCTGGATTTAAATTTCTGCCAGACTTCCCCTTTGTGGGGTGGCGGGATCTTTTATATATCAAAGCCTTCGACGATCACAAGATCGATGTCAGAGACCGGCACGCGCAGGGCTTTGGCGGCTTGATATTCGGGGCTGTCGTAACAGGCCTTTGCCGCCTCTAATGTGGGGAATTCGATCACAACTGATCTGGGGCGCTGCTGGCCTTCGCGCAGCTCTTGCGCACCGCCACGAACCAAGAAACGGCCGTTGTATTTGGCAAAGGCTGTAGCGTTGGCCTCGCGGTATTTTGCATATGCATCAACGTCGTTGATGGTTGCATGTACGATCCAATAAGCTTTAGTCATTTGCTTTTCCTCGTTTGTTGCGGTTGATATTTTTGAAACATCTGCTCATGCGCGCCGCCTCTGGCGCCAGTGCAAACGGCGGGTTGATCACAAACAAGCCCGATCCGATCATCTTGTGGCCTGGGCGCGCTGGGGCAAAAGCCACCTCGTGACGCAGCCCTTCGGGGCAGATGTGTGCAAGTTCCTCCACCATGCTGTGATGCGTCCCTGTGGTGAGCAACGGGTACCACAGTACGATTATCCCGACCGGCCATTTACGGTGGATCTGACGGATAAAGCCGGGCAGGGTGCCGTATTCTGATTTCATCTCATAGCTTGGATCAATCACAAGCATCCCGCGCCGTGGCATCGGTGGGCAGAGCGATTGCGCCAGGGTAAAGCCGTCTTGCGTATAACAGCGCGCCCTATACGGCGACATCGCATATTCAAGCGCAGTGGATTCCTGGGGATGCAATTCCGCCAGATGAAGGCTGTCGGTCGGTCGCAAGGTTTCGGCCGCCAAAAGTGGCGACCCGGGATAGCTTTGCGGGCCGTGTTGCGCCTGGATCTTAGTTAGGGCCTGCAGATAAGGGTGGGATTCGCTAAACCAGTTTGCCGCCAAAACCCGATTGATGCCTTCGGCGGCCTCGCCGGTTTTGATCGCCTCATCAGATGTCAGATCGTATAGGGCGCGCCCAGCATGGGTCTCGATATAGCTGACTGGCTTCTCTTTTTGGGTCAGATACTGCAGCATCCACGCCAGCAGGCTGTGTTTGTGGACATCGGCCATGTTGCCGGCATGATACAGATGTTGATACGACAGCATTTACTGCCCCCGACTGCATGGGCTTGGGGGATCAGACCAGACGGGATATATCCTTGGCGGCACGCACAAAATCCTTGAATAGCGGGTGGGGGGCAAATGGCTTTGACTTCAGTTCTGGATGAAACTGGACGCCAATAAACCATGGGTGATTGTCCCATTCGACAATCTCGGGCAGGCGACCGTCTGGTGACATCCCGGAAAACTTCAGACCCTCTGCTTCAAGCGCCTTGCGGTATTTCACATCGACTTCATAGCGGTGCCGATGGCGTTCGTCGATTGTGGTTGTACCATAGATTTTGGCCGCTTTTGAGCCGTCTTTCAGCGTGGCATCATAGGCACCAAGGCGCATGGTGCCACCTTTGTCGTCGGAATGGCTGCGCGCCACTTTGTGATTTCCCTGCACCCATTCCTTGAGGTGATAGACCACCGGTTCAAAGCGCTTTTCACCCGATTCGTGATCAAATTCCTCTGATCCTGCTGCGATCACACCCGCAACGTTTCGTGCAGCTTCGATCACCGCCATCTGCATGCCAAGACAAATCCCAAGGTAAGGGATCTTGTGTTCGCGGGCAAACTGCGCCGCTTTTATCTTTCCTTCGGTGCCGCGTTCACCAAAACCGCCTGGTACCAAAATAGCGTGGAACGGGGCCAGATGCGGCGTGACGTCTTCACGGTCGAAAATCTCGGCATCGACCCATTCGACGCGCACTTTTACACGGTTGGCCATACCGCCGTGGGTCAACGCCTCGGCGATCGACTTGTAGGCGTCCTCAAGCTGGGTGTATTTGCCGACAATCGCGACCTTGACCTCGCCCTCGGGGTTGTAGATCCGGTCGGCAACGTCTTCCCAACGCGACAATTCGGGTCTGGGCGCCGGATTGATCTGGAACGCATCCAGCACCGCTTGATCCAGACCTTCCCGATGGTAAGCCAAGGGTGCCTCATAGATCGACTTTAAATCCTGCGCTGCGATGACACTTTCGGGACGCACATTGCAAAAGAGTGCCAGTTTTTCGCGTTCTTTCGCCGGAATTGGCCCCTCTGAGCGACACACAAGAATATCCGGTGCAATGCCGATACTGCGCAATTCCTTGACGCTGTGCTGGGTGGGTTTGGTTTTTAATTCGCCACTGGCCTTGATGAACGGCAGCAAAGTCAGATGCATAAAAAGACATTGGCCACGGGGTTTATCCTGACTGAACTGACGGATTGCTTCAAAAAACGGTAAGCCTTCGATGTCGCCAACAGTACCGCCAATCTCGCACAGCATGAAATCGACCTCGTCTTCGCCGATTGAAATGAACTCTTTGATTTGATTGGTGACATGGGGAATGACTTGAATGGTTTTACCAAGGTAATCGCCGCGCCGCTCTTTCTCGAGCACGGTCGAGTATATTCGGCCTGAGCTGACAGAATCTGTGGTGCGCGCAGCCACACCGGTAAAGCGTTCATAATGTCCCAAATCAAGGTCGGTTTCGGCACCGTCATCGGTGACAAACACCTCGCCGTGTTCGAACGGGCTCATGGTGCCGGGATCTACATTCAGGTAAGGGTCTAACTTGCGCAATCTGACCGAAAATCCGCGCGCCTGAAGCAATGCGCCCAAGGCAGCCGAAGCCAAACCTTTGCCCAAAGAGGACACCACACCGCCGGTAATGAATATAAATCGTGCCATTGATCAGGCGCTCCCGCATGAGTAAAGTAGGCTGCCTATAACGGTCAACATATCGCTGTTCTACGGGATTTATCCAATACAGGAAACCCGACCCTTTGGCAAGCGCGCCGCAACATCATGTTGCCGAAAATAAAGCAGCCGCAAACTGTGGTGGTTTAGTCGGCGCGAGGAACCAAGGGCGCCGCATCGTCCGCACTGGGTGGCAAAAGGTCGTCAATATCGGGTAGACTTTGCTCATCTTGCTGTTCAACCGCCGCAGAGCCGCCAAGGCGGTCGATCACCGAACTGCCGGCAGATTTCTGTGCCGCGATAATTGTCAGCGTCATCGAAGTGATGATAAAGGAAATCGCCAAAATCCAGGTCACTTTGGCCAGTGCCGAGGCTGCGCTGCGCCCCGTCATCGCGCCACCGCCGCCGCCGCCGCTGCCCATGCCGAGGCCGCCGCCCTCAGAGCGTTGCAAAAGCACCACGCCGATCAGCGTTAAAGCCAGTAATAGGTGAATGATCAGCACAACGTTTTCCATAGGTCCCCACAATTGTAAGAGCGTGGGCCGTATGTAGGCAGTTTTATGCAGGGGGGCAAGAGGCGTTTCTATGCTGGACATGTCGGAATGGATTGCGCAGTGTAATCTCCATGCCCCACGATTCCGATCCTAATCACCCTCACAGTTTATTACCGCCCGATCCTGCGCTGCGTGTGCAGGCTCTCGAGACGATTTTGCGCGAAAAAGGTCTGATAGATCCCGACGCGCTGGCGGCGATCATTTCAACCTATGAAAACGATATTGGGCCGCAGAACGGGGCCCGTGTGGTGGCCAAAGCTTGGTGTGACGATGGGTTTCGCGCACGCTTGCTGGCCGATCCGATGCCTTTGTTGCAGAACCTCGGGTTTTACGGGCGTCAGGGCGAACATATGGTGATCGTCGAAAATACTGCGGCGCTCCATAATTTGGTGGTCTGCACCCTTTGCAGTTGTTATCCTTGGCCACTTTTGGGCATTCCGCCAGCTTGGTATAAATCTGACGCCTACCGGGCCCGTGCGGTGCGCGAGCCACGGCGTGTTCTGGCCGAGTTCGGTGTTTCACTGCCCGATAGCACGGCGATTCGGGTCTGGGATTCAACCGCTGAAATCCGCTATCTTGTATTGCCGATGCGCCCGCCGGAAACCGCGGATCTGGACGAGGCGGCCCTGTGCGATTGGGTCAGTCGGGATTGCATGATCGGCATGGGCCTGCCGCGGGCGCCGAAATGAGCCGGTTGCATGATATGGGGGGCCGTATTGGCGATGGTCCACTGCACCCCGAAACTGCGGATGCGCCGGTGTTTGCAAAAGACTGGCACGCCCGGGCGCTTGCTTTGACCTTGGCCTCTGGCGCGTTGGGGCAGTGGTCGCTCGACCGATCGCGGCACCAGCGTGAATGCCTGTCGCCGCAAGATTACATGCGCTTTTCTTACTATGAAAAGTGGCTGTCCGGGTTGGCAGACATTTTGGTTGCGACCGGCGTGCTCACCACGGACGAGCTTAAAGCTGGGCGATCGCTATCTGCAGCGCCAGATTTGACACAGCGGTGCTTAAAATCAGAGCGGGTGCAAAAAGCTCTGTCATCAGGTGGTCCAACGTTGCGCGATAGTCAGACCGTTGCAAAGTTTGAGGTGGGAGACAGGGTTATTGTGCGCCGGTTTGGCCACAACAGCCTTGTCGCCGGTGGCCACAGTCGATTGCCTCGCTATGCGCGCGGTGCCGAGGGACAGGTTCTTAATTATCACGGGGCGCATATTTTTCCCGACAGCAACGCACATGGTTTGGGCGAGGCGCCCGAACCGCTATATTCTGTGGTGTTTTTGCGCAGTGCTTTATGGTCGGGTGCCGAGCATCCCGACGATGAGGTGGTTTTGGATATATGGCAACCCTATCTGCAGCCGGCATCATTGGCCAAATCGAGGACAAGTTGATGTCGTTAGAAATTGGACAAGCGCCTGTGTTCGAGCAACCTTGGCACGCCCAACTGTTCGCGTTGACGGTACATTTGCACCGCGATGGATGCTTTGAGTGGTCTGATTGGGGGCAGCTTTTCGGGGCGAAGCTAAAGGCGCACGGTGTGTCCAAACAATTGAATGGCGGCGACGATTATTTTGCCGCGTGGCTTGCCGCTTTTGAGAGTTTGCTAAATGATTTACAGTTGGCTGATCCGGCACAGATCGAAGACATGCGCGCGGCTTGGGTGCAGGCCTATCTGCATACACCCCATGGTAAACCTGTGAAGCTGACGTGATAGTTTATGAAGACAAAGGCCTATTGGTACTCGGAACCGGCAATATTAGGGGCTGTGAATGCCCCCCACTGATCAAAGCGACCCGTGGCCGGGGGATACGGTAGGGATACGGGTGGCTGCAACACCCAAAAAGTTGACAGGCACTATGGTTTGGCTGGCAGGGCGGCGCGCGCTGGTACAGCCTGTTGCAGCGCGGCTTGCCACGGTGGTGACACACTGCTAATTCGATTGGATATCTTTCCTATTCTGGATATCTTTCTTGTTTTGGATATCTGCTTGTGAGGCCTATCGTGACAACCGAGACAGCGCGGCTGGAAATTAAAAACCTGATGCGGCGGTTTGGGTCCCGCACGGTTGTGGATAATGTTTCACTGCGTATCTTGCCGGGTCAGGTCACTTGTTTGCTGGGGCCTTCGGGCTGTGGAAAATCGACCACCTTGCGGATGATTGCGGGGATCGAGGTGCCCGATTCTGGCGAGATTTGGGTGGACGGCCGGATGGTGTGTAACGGGGCCTCGACCACAGCGCCTGAAAACCGCTCGATCGGATTGATGTTTCAGGATTTTGCGCTGTTCCCACATTTGACCGTTGAACAAAACGTTGTGTTTGGCCTGAACGGTCCTGTGGCTGCGCAACGACAACGCGCACTTGAATTGCTGGATAGGGTTGGGTTGCGGCGGCATCTCAAAAGCTATCCCCATGCGTTGTCAGGCGGAGAGCAGCAACGCGTTGCTCTGGCCCGGGCTTTGGCCCCGCAGCCGCGTATTTTATTGATGGATGAGCCTTTTTCAGGGCTGGATAACCGCCTGCGAGATGGCATTCGCGACGAAACCCTTAGTTTGTTAAAAGAGGAAGATACCGCAGTTCTGCTGGTTACCCACGAGCCGGAAGAGGCAATGCGCATGGCCGATGAGATTGCCCTGATGCGCGATGGCCGCATCATACAGTCGGGGGCGCCCTATAATTTGTTTACCGCGCCTTACGATAAACAGGCTATGTCGTTTTTTAGTGATATAAACGTCATAGAAAGTCAGGTGAACGGCTCGCTTGCGGAAACTCCCTTTGGTCAGTTTTTGTCCCCCGGTCTGCCAGACGGTACCCAGGTCGATATCGTGGTGCGGCCGCAACATGTAAAGATCGATTTCGACCGCAACGGCAAAGGGCCAGAACCCACGGCTGTCGACGGGGTCGCGGCTTGCGGTGTCGTTGAACGCGCTCGTTTCATTGGACGTGAAAGCCTGATCGAGTTTCTGATGACTGAAAGCGATACCGTTTTGCGCGCGACGGTGCCAAATGTGTTTATGCCCAGCGTCGGACAGCGCTTGTGGTTGACGGTGCCGCGCAAGCGCTGTTTTGTTTTCCCAAAATAAGCTTAATTTGTGTGGCTGCCTGCGCGGTAATCCTGCAGTGTTTTGCCTTTTTCATCCACGAAAAGCTCTGGTAACGCCGTCAGATGGTCTATGAGATCCAGCCGGAAGCAAGCGAAATTATCTGTCGTTTCGCTCCAAGAGACGCAACTCCACACCCGGCCCCAATAATCCAGACTGAGCGGCCTGATGACTTGGTCGGATGCTGCGGCATCAGCGAGTTGCAGTTTTTGTCGGCTGCGTATCGCGGCACGAATAGAGGGCATATGCTGAAATCCGCGCGCCGCGTCTGCAAAGGGATAAAGCGCAAAGCCAAAGGGTTGCGGCGGGCTCTGGCCTTCTTCGGGCAGAACGGCTTCGATTTTTTGTGATAAACTGAGCGCGGCACTTTGCAGTGCAGGCTCGGCACCTTCACCGATCACTGCGAGCCCCAGATGCAGCACCTCCAATTCCTCATTCGTCAGATTGAGCGCGGGAAGGCTCACGGACGCACCGCTGCGGTACCCAAGACCTGGGGTCCCGCATATGTCGATGCCCGAGGCGATAAGACGGTCCATGTCACGATAGATCGTGCGCGGTGTCACGCCAAGATGCCGCGAAAGATCGGCGGCGGTGTGTAGCCCGCCGGCGCGAAGAATTTGGATAATGTTGTAAAGCCGGTCACTGCGTTGGTTCACTGCGTTACTCAAAATGATCTCACTTACTGACTTTAAATTGTCAGTATGGTGTTCTAGGGCAAAATCCACAAGGATTTTTGCATGAATCAGCGCAACTGGCGTCGTTTGTGGCTTTTCCCGGCGTGCGATGGGTTTTACAGGCTTGAGTAATAAAGTTGAACTCATGCCAGAGCCGCATGTGACAGGAGTGATAAAATGCTTAATAATATTGGTCTTCCGGGAATTTTACTAATTGCAGTGGTGGTGCTTGTTCTGTTTGGACGTGGCAAAATTAGTGGGCTGATGGGCGAAGTGGGCAAGGGGATCACCTCGTTTAAAAAAGGCATCAGTGAAGGTACGAAAGAACTTGAAGAAGAGGCAACAGAGGTCAAGGCCGAGGCGGCTGTAGCCGCCAAAGACGTGACACCTGCAGCTGACAAAACCGCAACGCCTGCACCCGAAAAAGATAAGGTCTAGGACATGTTTGACCTTGGTTGGACCGAATTATTGGTGATCGGCATTGTGTCACTCATCGTTGTCGGGCCGAAAGATTTACCGGTGTTATTTCGCAAAGCCGGGCAGTTTATCGGCAAAGCCAAGGGCATGGCGCGCGAATTTAGCCGTGCGATGGATCAGGCGGCGGACGAATCGGGTGTCAAAGACGTGACCAAGACCCTGAACACCGTCACCAACCCGATCAGATCCAGCCTTGATGGTGTCACCGAGGCTACCAAGTCATTTAAAAATTGGAACCCCAACATAGAGGCAAGTGGCCTGTCTGGCGACCGGGCCGCAGCGGCTGAAAAAATTCATTCAGCCACTGCGAAAAAGGCCGAGGTGCGACAGGCGACAGAGGCCACTGCGGGAACGACAGCGGGACCGACTGCTGAATCACTGTCCGCGACAGCCGCAACGACCGCGCCAACTGCTGACACCTCACCGCCAAAGTCCGGTGTCGATACACTCGCCAGTGGCAGCGTGGCAACTGTGGCCTCCGCCACCCGTCCGCCATCGCCAACCGCTGAGGAAAAGACCTGACGCATGAGCACTGAAGACGATATTGAAGACAGCGCCGCGCCGCTCATAGAGCATTTGACCGAGTTGCGAACTCGCCTCATTCATTCGGTGGTGGCGTTTATTGTCGGCATGATCATCTGTTTCACTGTGTGGAACCCGATTTTCGACTTTTTGACCCACCCTCTTTGCGGGGCATTGGCCGAGCGGGGGCAATCCGATTGCGGGTTGATCTTGATCAAATTGCAAGAGGGCTTTTTTGTTGCGATCTCGATCTCGCTGATGGGCGGGTTAATTTTATCCTTCCCCTATCTCAGCTTTCAGATGTGGCGTTTTGTGGCGCCAGGACTTTATAAATCAGAAAAGGGCGCTTTTTTACCCTTTATGCTGGCCTCGCCATTTATGTTTTTTCTGGGTGCAGGCTTCGCCTTTTACGTTGTCACACCGCTGGCATTTAACTTTTTCCTTGGATTCCAACAGGCTGGTTCTGTTTTGAGCGATGAGGTCGATAATGCGACGGCGGGAATTGCGTTTCAGGGTTCGGCACAGGAATATCTGAGCCTGACGATCAAGTTTATCGTGGCCTTTGGTCTGTGTTTTCAGCTGCCCGTTTTATTGACCCTGATGGGTAAGGCCGGATTGGTCAGTTCCGAGGGCTTGGGCAACGTCCGAAAATATGCGGTGGTGGCCATTTTGGTTTTGGCGGCTTTAGTGACACCACCGGATGTTATCACACAAGTGATCCTTTTTGTGGTGGTCTACGGCCTGTATGAAGTCTCAATTTTCCTTGTGCGCCGAGTTGAGAAAAAACGCGAAGACAAACTAAGAGCCGATGGGTTTTACGAAGATGACGAAGATGCAAAGTGATCCGCTTGAGCGGATCGCCGGAGCCCTAGAGCGCTTGTCGCCACCACCGGTATCAGCCCCAGATTTTGATGCGGTTGATGCCTTCGTGTGGCAGGTTTCACCAGACCGCCTTGCACCGGTTGAGACCGTCAATCGGGTGGACATGTCTCTGCTGCTCGGTGTGGACCGCGCCCGCGATATTTTGTTGCAAAACACCGTGCAATTTGCCCGGGGTCTGCCGGCTAATAATGCGCTGCTTTGGGGCGCACGGGGGATGGGGAAATCAAGTCTTGTCAAGGCGGTGCATTCGGCAGTTTTACGTCTGGGCGAAACCCTGAAACTCGTTGAGTTGCAACGTGATGATCTGCCTAGCGTCGGGCGGCTCTTGTCGGTCTTGCGGGGCAGCGACCGGCAATTTTTATTGTTTTGTGACGATCTTTCGTTCAGTCACGACGACCAGCACTATAAATCCCTGAAGGCTGTGCTGGATGGCGGCATTGAGGGACGCCCTGATAATGTGGTATTTTATGCCACCTCGAACCGCCGTCACCTGATGCCACGCGATATGATCGAAAATGAACGCTCTAGCGCGATCAACCCCTCTGAGGCGGTCGAAGAGAAAGTATCCCTTTCAGACAGATTCGGTCTTTGGTTAGGCTTTCATCCGTGTTCTCAGGATGATTATCTGCGGATGATTCAAGGCTATTGCGCAGCACATGGCGTACAGGTCCACCCTGATGTTATGCGCAGCGAGGCGATCGAATGGCAGGCGACACGCGGCGCGCGTTCTGGACGCGTGGCCTGGCAGTATTTCATTGATCTGGCGGGACGCAAGGGCATCATCATTCGGTGACACGACCTTGCAATATTACTGCAGATAACCCATTGGATCGACGCTGTTAAAGCCTTTACGAATTTCAAAATGCATGCTGACCGGCGCTTTTCGCGCCAGTTCTGCAATCTGTTGGCCACGGCTGACGTTATCGCCTTTGGCGACCTGTATATTGTGCACATTGGCATAGACTGTCAGTACATTATCTGGATGTTTGATCACCATAATAGGGATTTGATCTGCATCTGCGGTGATCGCTGCAACTTTCCCACTGGCGGCGGCAACAACGGGCCCACCGGCATTGCCGGACATGTCTATGCCGTCATTTTTGCCCTTAGCATATTCACGAATAACCTTGCCTTTGACTGGAAATACCATGCGGCCTGTGCCAACTTGTACGGTCTGATCTTTCGAAAGATCCAAATTGTCGCCCGTTGCCGAGCCCGCTGATGCGGTGTTGGCAGGCAGCGGCTTGGCGGCGCTTGGTGGGGGCGGAGACAGAGTGCCCGCGCCGGGTTTTGTCACTGCAGCGGTTTTTTCCGGCGGCCCGTTGCCCACTGGGATCAACAAATATTGTCCTTCGCGAATCCCAAACTCATTGTTTAATCCGTTCCAATCCGCCAAAGACCTCACAGACACGTTGTAAAGCCGCGAAATTGTAAAGGCGGTTTCCCCACGTTCTACGCGGTGCCGGATCGGTTCATCCTCGGCCCGGGGTACGCCTGCCTTTGACAGCGCTTCCTGTTTCGGGGTGGCGTCGTCAATTGCCGATTGTGCTAGCTTGGTGATTTCAACCGTGTCGTTGGTGTCACTCAGATCGTTCGCGCCTTGAGCCGATGTCCGTTCGCCAACCCAGACATCTTTCGGCAGCACGATGACATTGCCATCGCGCAAGCGGTCGTTAGGCCGGATGCCATTGTTTCGGGCCAGCGCAACCGGATCGAGACCAAGGCGGCTTGCAATATCATCCAATGTCTCGCCGCGTCGTGCAATCGCCACTTGATAATCATCGTATGAGATAATCCCATTATTATCTGGGTTTCGCAATTGTGGCAAAGCTTGCCCAAATTGGTCGGCGCTTGGATCTTTACGTTCGACGCTGCGGTCCATATCAAGGACACCGCCCTGAATACAGCCCGTCAACAGACTAACGGCTGCAGTCATAGTAAAAAATTTTCCGATCGCCACACGCGTGTTGGACATTTGGATATCCCCTTAAAGGTATCTTAATTCATTACCGATAGCGATATTAGCGCAATCAGCTATAATTTCCCAGCCCTTCAACCAGTGGAACAAAGCGCACTGAGCGCAATTCTTCATAATCAAACCCGGTTTCAGTTTTGGTCACTCGGATTAGGCTTTGCACCGCATCAGATTGACCCACTGGTACCACCATTATTCCACCGATTTTCAATTGGGCCAACAATGGCCCTGGCGGATCTTCAGCGGCGGCGGTGACCACGATACGGTCAAACGGTGCATGATCAGGAAGCCCAAAGCTGCCGTCCGCTGTGAAAGCGATAATATTGCTTAAATCCAACGCCTCAAACAACGCGCTAGCATCTTTGATCAACGGGCGGTGGCGGTCAACCGTATAAACGCGGCGGGCAAGCTGGCTTAGGATTGCGGCCTGATAACCCGAACCTGTGCCCACTTCCAAAACTTTGTCGCGAGGGTTGATCATCAACGCCTGGGTCATAAGTCCCACAACCGAAGGTTGACTGATGGTTTGACCGCACGAAATTGGCAGTGGCACGTCCTCATAGGCGCGTTCAGAGAAAACACCGCGGATAAAGTCGCCACGGTCGATTCGCTCCATTGCGGTCATCACCGCCGTATTCGTCACCCCCTTGGAGCGCAGGGCATAGAGAAACTGCATTTTGCGTTCCGCGTCAGCTGTCATTGAATGACTTTCAAAGGGTCGAGCATGGCGTGTGCGGTCAGATCTGCACGCATCGGCGTCACCGAGATATAGCCATCAAGATTAGCATGCGCATCGCTGCCTTCTGCGGTTGGCTGATGTTGGCCACCGCCTTTGACCCATAAAAAGCGACGCCCGGTTGGACTGTCGTATCCTTCGACGGAAAACCGCGTGTCGGCGCGCTTGCCCTGTGTGGTGACCTTGGTCCCCTTGACGGCAGCAGCGGCAACGGGAGGGAAGTTGACGTTATAGAACACACGGTAATCATCGCTGATCTGGTCATTGTCCAAAATGCGTTGCACAATCTCAGCGCCATACTGTTCGGCCGCTTCAAATGAATTGTCGAGATCGACGTTGTCCGGGCCATAGTATTGTGACAGAGCAATGCCCAGATATCCTTGCAACGCAGCCTCCATTGCGCCGCCAAGCGTGCCTGAGTAAAGCGCATTTTCTGCGGAGTTATTGCCACGATTGACGCCAGATAAGATCAAATCGGGGGGGGTGTCTTTCAGCACTTCGTGCAGGCCCGCCAGAACGCAATCTGCGGGGCTGCCCTCGACGGAAAAGCGTTGTGGCCCCAGCTGGGTGATCAACAGCGGACCGGTCAGGCTTATGCAGTGGCCAACACCCGATTGTTCGAAGCCAGGGGCAACAACCCAGACCTCGCCATGTGGTCCAGCCAGCGTTTTAGCGATTGTTTCCAAAATCTTAAGCCCGGGAGCCGTGATCCCGTCGTCATTGGTGATGAGAATGCGCATGGTGTCCTCTTAATCGGGTTTATGCAGACCTTAAAGCAGCAAACGGGGGGCGGCAAGCGGCAGAATCGCTCGAGATGGGTTCTGAACAGCTGGATTTGTCATTAGAGGCTCTGCTCGAGACGCGGACACTGGGTTTTGTAAGCGGCGCAACAAGGGCGCGAGCCCGTCGAGTACAGCAAAGATTGGGGCGGGCTGATCTGTCGGCACGCCGGCGAGTTCCGCTGTGCGCCAAATTATTGCCGTTTGAGGAGCAAACTGCTGTGCTGCAATTTTTGCACAGAAGTAAATATCTCGGCTGTTACAGTTCAAATCAAAGCTAGCAGCCTCGAAAAGTGATCTTAACACCCGTTTTATCAGCCATTGCAGATAGCCTTCTTCTGATCGGGTTGCGCGGTGGCTTTCAACATCGGTTCCCAGCCAGCAATCCATCGGTCACAGGCTTTGAGATCTGCGAGGCAATGGGGTTTGAGGGGCGGATCAGTCAGGGTGCTGATGAAATTCGGCCCGGAGATCACCTGACCGAAAAATGCCAATCAGAACCGCAGCCAAGCCAATTTTGGCTGGGTTATGAAATCTGGATAGGTGGATTGTGCCGGATCAACTTTTATTTCGCGACCCCTCAACCAACCGCCATTTGGTATATCTGTCGCAGAGTGTTTCAACAAAACTATCAAATCAAGATCTAACACGCTGGCGACTGCTGTGCCACGGGCCGTAGACCCCGGCAGGGCAATCGCAAGCAGGTTACTCCTGTATTGTTGCGGCAACTGTGCAGACAATTTAGTGGCCAGTCGGGCCCAGCGACCTGAGGGCGCAGTATCGAGCCGTGGCAACACGCCGGAGGCATCTACAGATGTTAATTGTCCGATCAGGCGCAACATGCTGGATCATTTTTTGGCTAAAATATCTGTATCGCACAGCGCGCTGGGTCGGACCCCATCCGCGCCGGCAAGATTGTTGCCGGCTGCCTGAGAGCTTGTATCGGCAAAGGTGGGTTGCCGGGATGTTTATAGGCTTGTGGGGCTTGGCGTTGGGTCGAGAATATCTGCTAATAGGCGCTTGGACTCGCCTTTAGGATCGTTAAGTAGGCTGCGGTTTTCACCAGGATAAAACCGCGCGCGCGTTGCGGTAGGCATCGGGTTGGGGGTGACAATTTTGATCGTTGGGCCAGATTTGCGAGATTCTGCCTGCCAGCTTTGCGCCAAAGCAATCTGGGCGGCTTTGGTCGCGCCGTAGGTGCCGAAAAACTTGCCTTTCGCCTGCGTATCGTCAAAGAAAACTGCGGTTCCATCCTCACCCAGCAGCGGCGCTATGAAGGGAATGAGAGCGGCTGTCGCAGTGACATTAACGGCCAATGATTTTGCAAAATCCTTACTGTCGATTGTGCTGGCGGGTGACAGCGGGGCGGCATGCACCGCTGCATGGACCCACAGATCAATTTTGCCCCAGCGGTCATACAACGACCGGCACAGTTGCGCCATGGCTTCGGGGTTGGTGATGTCCATCGGTGCCAAAGAAGCCTGCCCACCGCTGGCGATGATCCGGTCATCCAATTCTTCCAGCGCGCCGATGGTGCGCGCGACAGCGATAACGTGATGGCTGGCTGACAAGCTCTCAGCAAACGCCGCCCCAAGACCTCGTGACGCGCCAGTGATCAATGCGATTTTGTCAGTCATGGCAGCGCCTCTGCGGGTTTTTGGTAACTGCGTTGAACACAGAAATTGGGGAGACTATCGGCTGAAACGTGTAGTCGCCAATGGGGTAGATATGCAAGTCTTTGGTTATTCTGTGGTTGCCAACGGTGCTTGATCGATCATCAAGGGTGCGTTCCAAGACGATCCCGGGTTTGGCATGTCTGTCACCTTTTTACTAACGCGGCTGCTTTGCTCGAGCGTTTCAAGGTACTCTGGGCTGACGCTGCCGGTCACATATTTGCCGTCAAAACACGAACAATCAAACAGTTCTATTTTGGAATTACCCTCTTGTGCGGCCCAGATCAAATCATCCAGATGCTGGTAAAACAGCGCATCTGCCCCCAGCTTTTGGCGAATTTCGTCGACCGTAAGCCCATTGGCAATAAATTCGTGTTTGGTGGGCATATCAATGCCATACACATTGGGATATTTGACTGGTGGCGAGGCACTTGCAACGTAAACTTTTTTCGCCCCAGCATCGCGGCACATCTGTACAATTTGTTGGATGGTATTGCCGCGCACGATCGAATCGTCGATCAGCAGGACGTTGCGCCCCTCGAATTCAAGTGGGATTGCGTTGAGCTTGCGTCGAATAGATTTTTGACGCTCGGATTGGCCCGGCATAATAAATGTGCGGCCGACATAACGATTTTTAACCAAGCCTTCGCGATATTTGATCCCCGTTGCTTTGGCCACTTCAAGCGCCACAGGGCGCGCCGAGTCCGGCACCGGAATGATGCTATCTATTTCAAGGCCGGAGGCCTGAATTTGCAGCGCCAACCTTTGGCCCATGCGGAGCTGTGTTTTATAGACCGAAATACTGTCAATCATCGAATCGGGTCGCGCCAGATAGACAAATTCGAAAATGCACGGGTGCAACGCGCCCTTGGCAGCTTGAAAGCTGTGCATCTGCCCATCAAGGTCGATCAAAACCGCCTCACCGGGGGCCACATCGCGCAATTTGTGAAAGCCGATCATGCCAAAGGCAACGTCTTCGGATGCAAAAGCGTAATCATGCTCGCCGTCTGTCGCTTTGCGCCATGCAACCGAAAGCGGGCGAATACCGTTAGGGTCTCGAAACGCCAGCATACCAACCCCGTCGATCAGGGTGATCACCGAATACGCGCCCTCGATCCGTTCCATGGTCATTTTAACGCCCTCAAAGACGTTTTGGACCGGGTCTTTATTACCAAGCACTTTTATGCTGTCTGATATCTTATCTGCCAGAACATTGAGTAAAATTTCAGAATCAGACGTTGTCCGGAGGTGGCGGCTATATTTTCCAGTGATTTTCTTGCGCTGCTCGGCTGTATTGGTCAAATTTCCATTATGGATCAGATAGATGCCGTAGGGTGCATTGACAAAAAATGGCTGGGCTTCGACCGCATTCAGCGAGCCCGCCGTTGGATAGCGGACATGACCAATACCAATTTTTCCAGTGAGACTTTCAGAGTCGCTGGCGCTGAACACGTCTTTTACGAGTCCGTTGCTCTTACGCTCGCTGAAAAATTCACCGTTATAAGTGACCATCCCAGCCGCGTCCTGACCGCGATGCTGAAGCATCAGAAGGCCATCATATATTTCAGAAAAGACGTGCTGGTCTCGATTTGCGATTCCAAAAATACCGCACATAGAATGGCCCTCTATTTCTGTGTCATTTGGGTTTCAAAAACAAGCGTTTTGACAAGCCAAACTCATTACGTACGCCGTCCTAGCCTGATTGCGAAATGGATGACAGTGCAAAACCGTCAAAGCGGATCACAAGTTACGGTTCTTGCCCAAGCAGGATGAAAATTGGCTGTATACTGGTCTGTCCGTCTAGAATTATTTTTCGAAAAAAGAGGGTGGTTTTCGATTTTATGGCCCATGGGTCCAAAAGAAAGGTCATTGATCGATTTGTGTTTGCCGTGCGGCTTAAAATCGCGCGATTTTTTTCACATATTTCCGCAGTTTCTAGTCAGAGCAGATGGTGACTTGTGTGGAATCAGCAATAGGCTCGGCCTCTTTAATGACTTCGCCATTCGCAGCCATAAAGTCCTCCCAAGCCTGCGTCGAGGGGGTCCAAGATACCACGTGTATCGATGTGGGGGCATCTGCACTATGACAGCGATAAATATCTTTCGTGCCAACGGCTTGGCGAGCGGATTTATATCCATCATCGGCCACAACCCAATGATTCCATGATTTTTCCAGCTTCCCTGTTATGATTGAAGTCGGCATATTTTCCTGCCAATGAGTTTTTTGTGTTTTGGTCCTCAGGCTTTCTTTGTTTTGAAAAACAGCATTTGGTTATCGGTTGATACCCGTTGGAATGGTTGATTTGGCGCGCGCTAAGAATGCTGTGCAACCTCGGTAAGGCACCGATATTACTCAATTAACGGTAGAAAATACCGATGTCATACGCAGGCAGGTTCGGGCAGTTTTGCAAGGCAGGCCAGTTTGGCAAGTCCAGTCTGCAGACCAGCGTGACAGGACGCTCGTTACTCTGAGGGCCGGCGCGCGTGAACCCAGTTAGCAACGCCGCACCAAATTACTTTGCAATTATGCAGTGGCCGACAATATTTTCATATTGTTCGGTGATCCAACCAAGCGCCAGCTCTGGATTGCGCTCTTCTATTTTGACTGTCAGATCTCCAAAAATCTGCGCCGAGCGACTGTCGTCAATGGCTGCGAAGGTCTGTGAGGTAAGAGCCACATTATAAACGAAAAAAGCTACAGCGATCAAAAGGATGCCCCGCGCAACGCCAAACAACAAGCCCAATCCTTGGTCAATTCGGTTTATGTAGCTATTGTTCATAAGCGACGATAAAAGCGGCGTGAACAGCGACACAACGACCAAAGCAACAGCAAAGATAACGGCAAAAGAAACGATGATTGATAGTTCGCAACTGTCTGCAAGGAAATCGCCAACCACAGGAATTTCTTTGATCAGCGGCACAACTGCTGGGGAAAAAAATGTCGCTAAATAGGCGGCGACCACCCATCCGGCAATCGCCATCGCCTCGCGCGTAAATCCGCGTGAAAACGCCAATAGGGCCGACAGGACGACCACTGCTGCGACGATACCATCGACGATGGTGAAACTGTCCATCTTCTCGTTTGCCTTTCTCGACCGGCTAACCGGCGCCAAATATATCTCCGACCAAGCCGGGTAGGTCTGCCACTTGCGTCACGTTCATCTCGGTGTCGCCACGTGATGCGCCACCAGCAGGTGTGATCGCCCCTGTGAAACCAAGTTTTTGCGCTTCTTTCAACCTGTTTTCTGTCTGACTGACGGGCCGCAGCGCGCCAGAAAGGCTTATTTCGCCAAAAACCACTGTATTGTCTGGCAGGCTGCTGTCTTCACGTGCCGATAAAAGTGCAGCAGCGACTGCGAGATCGGCGGCAGGTTCGGATATTTTCATCCCGCCGGCAACATTGAGATAGACGTCTAGACCGGCAAAGGGGATGCCGCAGCGCGCCTCAAGCACCGCAAGAATCATCGCAAGACGGCCACTGTCCCAGCCAACCACGGCGCGCCGTGGCTGTGAATGTGGCGAGGGCGCAACAAGCGCTTGTAATTCCACCAACATGGGGCGGGTGCCCTCAATACCGGCAAACACCACCGATCCCGGACTTGCGTTGCCGCGCTCGGATAAAAACAGCGCCGATGGGTTCGCCACTTCGGCCAGTCCACGGCCCGTCATTTCAAACACGCCGATTTCATCGGCGGGACCAAAGCGGTTTTTCACGGCTCTCAGGATACGAAACTGATGACCGCGCTCGCCTTCGAAATACAGCACTGTATCCACCATATGTTCAACCACCCGCGGTCCGGCAATCTGGCCATCTTTCGTGACATGCCCCACCAGCACCACTGAGACGCCTTTTCGCTTGGCAAAACTGGTCAGTTCATGTGCGGCCGCGCGCACCTGTGACACGCTGCCCGGGGCGCTGTCGACATGATCTGCCCACATCGTCTGAATGGAATCGATGATGACCAACTGTGGTTTTTCTGCGTCCAGCGTAGTCAGTATGTCGCGCAGGTTGGTTTCGGTGGCCAATTGCACCGGGGCCGATGCCAGCCCAAGTCGCTGGGCGCGCATGCGTACCTGCGCGCTGGCTTCTTCGCCTGAAACATACAGAGTTTTCAGACCGGCAAGGGCGAAATGTGCGGCGGCCTGCAGCAACAGCGTCGATTTTCCGATGCCCGGATCCCCCCCAACCAGGATTGCCGAGGCGGGAACCAGCCCGCCTCCGAGCACGCGATCCAATTCGGCCACGCCGCTACAGGTGCGTGGCGGTGGGGCCTCGGTGCTGCTTAGATCGCTGAGCACCATCGATCTGCCGCGTTTGGCTCCAAGAGATTTTTTGGCTGGTCCAGTTGATAACCCGCTGTCTTCTGAAATGGTATTCCACGCGCTGCAAGCTTCGCATTGGCCGGCCCATTTGGTCGAGACGGCACCACAGGCGGCGCAGGAAAAAGATTTTTGTTTTGCCATGACGCCTTACTGCCCTAGTGCTGCCGTGCCGTCAAATGGCTCAAAGCTAAAGAGGCCAAAATACACCCAGTCAACAGATAAAGGCCCCATGCGGTTTCGACCGTGCCAATGCCAATGCCTTTGATCACCGTGACATAGAGCGCGATGAGAAACACCTCGGCCATCGCCAATCTGCCAAGCAGGAACAGCAGCGGTAAAATGCGTCTTGAGAGTCGGTTGAAATGCACCAGCGCCAGTCCGATTATTTTGGCATAGGGGGCAAGAAACGCACATAGAAATACAATCATTGCGAGAAATTTGTCGTTTTGCCACAGGCTTTGCAACCCGGTCACCAGGGTAATTTCGGACAGTCCGAACAGGGGCAACAACCCAGCCCGCAGCAACGGGGCAAACCAGGCGCAGGGAAACAGCACTAACAGGCACAGATTTATTAGTTTTATCTGGGACATGAACCGCCCTTTTATTGCATGCAATGGGTTGTCAGTAAGCGTACCGCTTTGAGCAGGCAAGCCCTGTCGCTTTTTGTCTTGCGGATAATTCTGGGTAAATAATTCCGAGCAGATAATTCCGGGCAAATAATTTAGAGCGGATGTTGCCGAGCGCAGGCTTGCAAACTATTAATCCAGGCTTTTGATACGCATTTTTACGACGATTTCCCAACCTTTTTAATATATCCCTGCAAGCCACATAAAATACACAAATGGGGGATGCTGTTATGAGTGTCTTTGTAATCGCAGAAATCAAACTGAGCAATGATAGTTGGGTGTCTGATTACGGCGCCAATGTGCACCCAATTGTGGAAAAGCACGGCGGTAAATATCTGACCCTCAGCCGTAATGTGACTGTCCTCGAAGGGGAGGACCGTGGCAATACCTTGATTGCGATTTTGCAGTTTACAGATACGGCCTCGGTCGTGGCGTTTGCTA
>Ga0206130_10001870_pt1 | contig 30271 bp, 27 predicted proteins | sample Helgoland_Spring_9_FD_148637 | JGI IMG/M metagenome (GOLD analysis project Ga0206130, IMG submission 148637) | Pelagic subsurface seawater microbial communities from Kabeltonne, Helgoland, North Sea - Helgoland_Spring_Bloom_20160512_1 | ecosystem: Environmental > Aquatic > Marine > Epipelagic ...
ATCATGTTTCCCTTCAATCAAGTGTTTTCTGATAAAGGCTATTTCTCCTTTATCCATTTTTTTTTCAGGATGAAAATCGATTACATTAATTCCAGCTTCTTTGAATTTATTGAAATACGCAGCATCACCATAAGTCATGATATCTATTTCAATACCAAGCTTTGATAAGCCAATAAATATTTCAGCTTCTGGCCTTGCTGTATGATAAGGCCTATAGTTACTAATTACTAGTATTTTCATTTCCACTTATTGTGGCAAATTTAAATTATCTTTTTACAACAATCATCTTTTTTGTTAATGATCTTTGGTCGTTGTATTCGATATTGTAATAGTAGACACCTTGTGGTAATTGCGAGGTGGAAACTTCAATGTTTTGAGCGGTGTTATTCAATACAATTTTATCGATTATTTGCCCCATACCATTGGTAATATTCAAATACGCATTACCTTTTGTTTGGGGTAAAATATAATTAATAGATGTTGTTTCACTTGATGGGTTTGGAATGTTTTGAGAGATGTATAATCCATTTTCTGTAAATTCCTCTAGCCCTTGCGGTCCATAAACAACATTTATTTCAAAATCATCAAAATAGAACCCATCTTCTCTAACACCTCCGTCTGCAATAATAGTAAATCGAGCCATAATGTTTTGCCCAAGATAATCACTCAAGTTAATTTCTTCTTTTACCCACGTAGATTGAAAGCCATCATACAATGGCTCTCCAGTTGCTTGATTAGAAGATCCAGTTTTGGTATAGTTCCCGCATTGTGGAGTCCAAGAAGACCCTCCGTTAGTCGATATTTCAAGTTGAACATAATCATAGCCTGCTTCAATTTCCCACTTTCCATAGAAAGAAAGTGTTGCAGCTACGGCATTAGTTAAATTAACACCAGAAGACATTGTGATTGACTTATCAATATTATTGCTATAATTACCACCTGGAGAATCTGTTATAGAGGTCGAAGGTGAATAGTAAGCGCTACTAGTAGTATTCCAAGTTTGAGAAACTGTCCAGTTAATTAAACTATTTGCAGCGTCTGAAAATAAAACCTGTGATTGACCATATGTCTTCGTAACCGTGTCGTTTGACAGAAACTGACCATTATCGACAGAAATCACATAAGTTAATAAATCACCAGCGGCGATGGCTGGATCTAGGTTGTAACTGATAGAATCATAGTCTTGTTGCAACATTGACATCGCATTGTGCGCGTTTGAGTTTCCAACGGTTAAAATATTTGAACTAATGGGAATGATAGAAACTGTAAAATTTGCGGGGTCCTCTAAACCTAATCGTTGAATATCATAATAAAAATGACCGGAAATATTTGGAACTATTGCTGCTGTTAAGTCATTTGTTTCCGCATAATTAGTAACCAGGTGTGCTGCTGTTAGGTTTAAATAAACCATGCCTTCTGCAATAGGATCAATTTCATTTACAGCTGGCCAAAATCCAGTCCCTCCAATCTCTGGCGTAAAAGCAAATATTTTGTCATGCGTACTTGTTTCTCCGTACATGAAGTCATCAGAATCTCCTGCCGCTGGATATAGACCTGAGCTTAAGATGTTCGAAAACCCGTTTTCAGCAACCATCATCCCTGAAATAGCTACATAGGTGCTATTGTCAGGTGTTAAAATGTTATTGGCATAGCCATAAGGATAGAGAAGTAGGTCTCCTGAGGTATGGTTGTTTAGAGCTAATTTGATATCATGATTTTCTACAAACCATTTGATTGCTTGGTTTTCTGGTTCAGAAAAAGGCCCTGTTCCTGGGTAAGTGTCGTTATTTGTGTTAGAAGACACTCCTGAGGTTCCCCAAATACTATTTCCAGATCCATCAATATAATCATAGTTTCTATTATTGTCAACTCCAGGATTAGAGCCTCCAACATTTCTCTTGTTTTTTCTGTGCATACCACCACCGTTCGGATCATTATCTACATTATGTTGGTATCCATCAGGATTAATCATCGGAATAAAGTATAACTCAGTATTATCTAAAATTCCTTGCACTTCTGCGTTTGTTGCGTAGTTTTCTAACATGTACCACATATAATATACTAACTGCTGCATTGCTTCAGGCTCTCTAGCATGGTGTATCGCCGTATATAATACTTCAGGTTCCGTTTCATCTGAATTTGGATTATCCGACATTCTCAACCAATATAATGGTCTGTTTTCATGTGTTAAAAAAGTACTTACGGGAGCTTTTACTGAGATTAAGTTTGGGTATAAAGCTGCCATGTCATCTAGTTCTTGATACAATTCCGCAAGGGTTAAAAAACCTCCCATTGAGCCATGATTGTAATTTGCTGGAACAGGATAGCCAGTAGAAGCAGATCCCGAACAACTTGAATTTTTTTCAGAAGGAGTAGATTTATCTATCCCTTTATTTTGGTCTACATAAAACTTTTTAACATCCTGAATTTGGATTTCAACTTTCATCCCAAGCATTCTCGCCTTCTGGATATCATTTTCAGAAAAGTCAGATTCAATATAGACACCGAATTTATGCTTCCCATGATCGACAGCGAGACCTTGATTTGCTAATAATAAAATCCCTTTAGGACCATCATAGTAAATTCTTGCACGATGATACAAAATTGGTGCTTCTTTTACAGAAGTTGTTGTTTCAGTCGAAGTGCCAGTTTGCGGAGTCTGACAAAAAAAGTTGCAGCTAAATAAAATCGCAAATGATAAAATAGTAAGTTGCTTCATAGGTTAAGTAGGTTTGTAGGCGATGAAGGTAGTGAAATAAAATGTTCAAATTACGAAACCAACAGTTTGTCATCGTTTATTGGTTGTTAAACAATAACTCATGAATAATAAATAAGGTTGTCTATAAAAAGGATGAAAGAAATAAATTATGACTTATTCGTAATAAATATCGTCAAAATCTAAAGCATCGTCACCAAATGATTCAATATTATCTTGCGCAACTAGATAGGTACTTTGGTTGCCAGCTATTTTTGAAAAATATAAATCGTATTCGACGTTGTCTTCTATTCCAACCATCCAAATCATAGCATGGTCTTTTCGGTTGGAAGATGTTAAGTCCGTTTGGCAAATCGGGCATGCAAATTCAACCATTTCGCGTTCTTCCAGATTGAACTTGTCATGGTGTTTGTATTTGTACTCACCAACAGTTGGGTCTAACATTAATAATCCTTTGTGGTTTCTTCTTGTTTTTGTTGCAAACAGAACGTATCCGCCTACATTTAGATACCCTTTACATTTAGGACATAAATAATTATTGTCTTTCATGCTCATAATTCAACGGTTTTAAATCAATACGATTAATAGCTCTTCGTGAAAAAAGATTCTTACTAAAAGTAAATAATTTTAATGAAGAACGCAAAAATAAAATTGATTTTAACACAACGAATGTGGCCATGAGTTCCGTTAAATAAGGTTAAATAATATTACAGAGGCAATAAACGGGTCAAAACATAGTATATTAAAGAGGCACGCAGTAAATTTGTGTTAATGAACGATGAAAAAGAAAATATCGACTGGAGAGAGAATTTCAAAAATGAGCTCGTTCTTTATTTAATTCGAAATGGAGAAAGGCCAGTTACCGTTTTCAAGTTTTGTGAAGACTTGGGGGTTGACGAATCTATATTTTATAAATATTATAATTCATTTCGCTCAGTTGAAAAAGAGGTTTGGTTAACTTTTTATAAAGAGGTAAAACAAGCATTAGAGGGGGATTCAGAATATTCTTCTTACTCTACTCACGAGAAGTACCTTTCTTTCTTATATACATTAATAGAGGTTTACAAGCAGAACAGGAGTTATGTGGTTTTGCGATATGCCGAAGTTAATAGAAAGTCATTTAGGCCATGGTTTATTGACTTGTTTAGAGAGGAATTTGCAATTTGGACAAAAGAAATTCTTGACGAAGGTTTTGATTCGGATGAAATTGTTTCAAGACCTCTTATTTCAGCTAAATATCACGAAGCATTGTGGGTTCAGTTATTATACATTACAAGAGTTTGGACGAATGATGAAAGTGAAGATTTTCAGGTAACAGATGCTGCAATAGAGAAGTCGAGTGTTCTTCTTTTTGAATTGATGAAAAGCGGACCTGTAGATTTGCTGATAGATTTTTTAAAATTTGCGTATCAAAACAAAGCTTATTAACCTTTAATGAAAGAGCAAAGCAAAATACCAACAAGTAAAGTTAAACGAGCAGCCAAGCTAATAGGAACAGGTGCTAAAGTTGGGGGCAATTATGTAAAATACTTTACTAATAAAGCAATCGGAAATAAGAAGGCAAAAGAAACATTAGATAAAGACAATGCCGAAGATATTTATCAATCTTTAAGTGAGTTAAAGGGAAGTGCTCTTAAAATGGCGCAAGTAATGAGCATGGATAAAAATATTTTGCCTAAAGCTATGACCGATAAGTTTGCTCAGGCGCAATATAATGCTCCTCCATTGTCTTATCCTCTTGTTGTAAAAACATTTAGGCAAATGTTTGGGAAAACTCCAACAGAATTGTTTGATTCTTTTGAAAAAGAAGCAAAACACGCGGCATCCATAGGGCAAGTTCATTTTGCTACACAAGGAGATTTAAAATTAGCTGTTAAAGTTCAGTATCCAGGAGTTGCAGATAGCGTTAAATCAGATTTGAATTTGGTTAAGCCAATTGCTATGCGAATGCTTCGCATGAAGGAAAAAGAGATTAAGCAGTACATGCAGGAGATTGAAGGTAAATTGTTAGAAGAAACGGATTACGTTTTAGAGTTGAAGCAATCTATGGAGGTTGCGAGCGCTTGTTCTGGATTAAACGGGGTGTATTTTCCAAAATATTATCCAGAGCTTTCTAATAAGCGAATTATTACAATGGATTGGATTGAAGGGATGCACTTAAAAGATTTTTTGGCAACAAATCCTTCCCAGGAAATTCGAAATAGGGCTGGACAGCGGATGTGGGATTTTTATGATTATCAAGTTAATGAGCTTAATCTTATTCACGCGGACCCACATCCAGGAAATTTTCTTTTTCAGAAAGACGGTACTTTAGGAGTAATAGATTTTGGATGTGTAAAAAGAATTCCGAAGGAGTTTTACACTGTTTATTTTCAATTGCTTAATCCATCATATCATATGGAAGATGATAAATTAAAGGATCTTTATCGTAAATTAGAATTTCTATTAGAATCAGACGATCAGGAAACTGAGGAGATGTTTTTCAACCTTTTTAAAGAATCTATGGAACTTTTAGTGCACCCTTTTACCAATGAGACTTTTGATTTTTCAGATGAAGCGTATTTTGATCGTATCTATAAAAAAGGAGAAGAACTCACTAAAAATAAAGAAATTAGAAAAGGAGGCAAGGCAAGGGGTTCTCGTCATATACTTTTTATAAACAGAACGTATTTTGGCCTTTTTTCTATTTTACATGAATTAAAAGCCGAAATTACAACAACGACGTCTTTCGAGTTTGATTAATTACGCCAGGCGGTTCAATTACCGTTGTCAAATGATTTCATTTAACTTCCAAGTTATTACTTTCAGTTAATTATAGTTATTTCTTTCGCCCTTGGCAACCTAGTTTAAACAGATTATCATAAAAGTGAAGTTTTCAATGTAAGACGATCACTTAGGTATTGTAGCTACTATTCTTTTTTACTTCGAATCAAACAATGCCTAGTAACCAAAAAAATAATAAAGAACATTCTTGTTGCAATAATTCTAGTTGTTGCGAAACATCTGTGCCACATGTTCGAATAAACCCAAAAGTTGGGAGGAACAATCCGTGTCCTTGTGGAAGTGGGCATAAATTCAAAAAATGCTGTGGTAAATAACTTGACTCTGTGATAGCTCAACTGAAACAAAAATCTGACTTAATTGGCGCAATAGCAAGCTTTACTTGTATGGTTCACTGTATAGCCACTCCGTTTTTGTTTATTGCTTCAGATTGCTCAAAAAGTTGCTGCGCTGCGGCTCCGACCTGGTGGATTTGGCTTGACTTTGTTTTTTTATTCATTTCTTTCTTCGCTGTTTATAGATCAACGAAAACGACTTCCAAGTCATGGATGAAAACTGCACTTTGGGTTTCTTGGACAGCTCTATTTTTAGCAATAATAATCGAACAAGCGCCCTGGGTTTCGTTTTCAGAGTACTTTAAATACACTGCTGCATTTTCTCTAATAGGGTTTCATTTATATAATCTGAAATATTGCCAATGTAAATCTGATAAATGCTGTACAAAAAAATGAATAAGGAACAATCAGAACTCCTAGGAGATAATCATATTTCAACAAATATTGACACCCCTCTTCGTAATGATGCCTTTGACAAGTCTGATGAAGAGAAGATTCACAATATTCAATATCATTTTACACAAATCATGGAAGAGCTTGGTTTGGATTTAGCTGATGATAGCTTATCTGGCACACCGTATCGAGTGGCAAAAATGTATGTGAATGAAATCTTTAATGGCTTAAATCCAAAAAATAAACCAAAGGCTTCAACATTTGATAATAAATACAAATACGGTGAAATATTGGTTGAGAAAAATATTACGCTCTATTCAACTTGCGAGCATCATTTTCTGCCCATCGTAGGTAAAGCGCATATCGCCTATATTTCAAATGGAAATGTGGTAGGCTTATCAAAAATGAATCGAATTGTTCAATACTATGCACAACGCCCTCAAGTTCAAGAGCGTTTAACTCTTCAAATTGTCAAAGAGTTGCAGAAGGTCCTCAATACTGATGATGTGGCATGTATCATTGATGCTAAACATCTCTGTGTTAATCAACGGGGTATTAAAGATGTGTCGAGCAGCACAGTTACTTCAGAATTCGGTGGGATTTTTAAAAACAAGGACAAAAAGCAAGAGTTTCTTGATTACATAAAACTACCAACTGAGTATTAAAGTTAATTCTTATGATTCATAATCCGGAGGTCCCGAATTAAACTCCTAGTCTAGCCCCAACAAAGGATCTCAATTCCAGTGATTTTCAGTCAATATAAGTCTTGTTTTTATTACTTAATGTAAAGTTTATTTGTCAATTTGGCTTATTTGTTTTACATTTGTAAAAAAATTAAACTTAATATTATGAAAGTAAAGCATCTATTTCCTAATAAATACAAGAAAGTCGGCTTATTTATTCTTGTCCCTTCGGCAATCATTGGTTTATTAACCTTTATTTTAGATTACGAACCTGATTTTTTAACTTTAAATGTTCCTGCTATTTTTATTAACGAGTTTTTTGGTGATAATTATTTATTTGGTTTCATCAAGAATAATATTTTTAATGAAATCCTTGGAATTTTAACAATCATTAGTTCATTGCTAGTCGCTTTTTCGAAAGAAAAGTCAGAAGATGAATTTATTTCTAATATAAGACTTGAGTCCTTAGTTTGGGCTGTATATTTCAATTATGCTGTTCTTTTGATCTCCTTTTTATTCATATATGGTTTATCGTTTTTATGGGTTATGGTTTTTAATATGTTTACAGTTTTACTGTTTTTCATTATTAGATTTAACTGGCAAATTTTTAAACTTAAAAAATCAGATAGTTATGAAGAATAGTATTAAAGTGGAGAGAGCCAAAAGAAATATTACACAAGCTGATTTAGCTACATTAGCAAAAGTTAGCAGGCAAACAATTAATGCTATGGAATTAGGAAAGTATGTTCCTTCAACAGTTTTAGCTTTGAGATTGGCTGAAATTTTTGAAGTAGAAATTAGTGAAATATTTACTTTGGAAGAATCAGACTGGAGTTAGTTTGCACTGCGTTGGTGCAAGCTAATTAAAAACCTTCAAAAACACTGCCACCAGTTCCTTTTGTGTTTTTTATGTTGTCAAGCTGACTTTTTATTTTGGCAAAATCAGATTTAGAATTATCCAAACATGGTTACATGATGTATTAATAAAATAGGGGTTTAATTAAATTTACTAGCAACTACACATGTTTTTTTGACTCCACTTACATTTCCTTCCAAATCAAAGACTTCAAAATATACAATGTACATTCCTATCCTTGCTTTCTCTCTTTTATTGTTTAATCCATCCCATGAAATCGTTCCGGTAGCAGCTAATAATTCATTTTGAACTAAGCTTCTTATTATTCGACCATTTGCATCAAATATGATGACGCTCCCCACAAAACCAGGGTTAGCCATAGTGTAGTTAATATTCAATATGTCATCAAAACCATCATTGTCTGGTGAAAATATTTCAGGTTCAACCGACACCGCATCACTTGTAATTTGACCTGGATAATACTGGGAGTTTTCAAGGCCGGGGGTAGCCCAACCAACACTTTCGGCAGCACTGTGCCAATTCGTTGATTCGTTTGTTGGTCGGTTAAAGTCAATTCTTTCCAAGGAAATTCCGTCGGGGTTGTTGATTAACCCAAATTGTAAATCTTCATCGTAACTGAAGTAGTCACATACAGTACTATCCAAATCAGGTAGAATTAAATAGACTGTTCCAGAATCATTACTATAAGTTGGCAGTGACGCCAATTGAACGAAGTTGCCAAAAATAGCGTTTAAGTAATTGGATTGTATATCAGAAGAATCTTTTGTCAAAACGATGTAATCACCAGGACGCATTAATTTATGTATTGTAATTGCTTTAAAGTTATCTATAATTCCATCATCCCAATTTGCCAGCTTCCAATTATATAAATCGAGATACTTTTCAGAGTTATTATATATTTCTACGAAATCATCTCCTCCCGTAAAAGGGTTAAACAAAACTTCGTTAATTATCAGGTCCCCAATAGCACCCGTATGCGGCAAAATAATTTGACTTGTGCTATTTGAAACAAGGTTTCCTGAACAATCTCCCATTCCATTTAAGGTGAGTGTATAAACAACTCCAGTGTCAATCACAGGCGATAATGTTAACGAGATACAGTTTGCACTTGGATAAATAATAAGATTTGTTACAGTAATTCCTCCAGAACAGGAGAATTGACTAAGTACAATATTTGACGTATCTATTGTTTCATCAAAACAAAGATCTACCGTTGTTGCTGATAGAACATCAGAAGTTATGATGGAAGGAGATGTTACGTCTGGTGTTCCATCATACACCGAGTTTATGGTTCCGGGAGTTCCGTAAGCAGTTATGTTTGCTCCAGTCCAGTTAGACGAATTAACACAAGGGATGGTTGGATTGATTTGTTCTAAAGAATAACCACCGTCATCTTTTATCGCATCCTGATACCACGAGTCTGAGTAAGATACTTGATCTATAGTGTTTGATAAATTATCTTGAAGTGTTAAATCATCACCAGAAATATTCAATGCAGGAAATGATGCAACAAACAGAACGTTGGGATAAACAGAAAAATCGAAAGTATAATTGTCATCCGCTATAACCACATATTCTCCAGGAAGTAATATATAAGTTCCTAGCGCTTCTGAAGCTGCTGCATCAGAAAAAACCCATCCGTTTAAATCAAAAATAGAATCTGAAGCATTATATAACTCTATAAAGTCTGCTGCAGGAAGTCCTAATTGAGGTGTCGGGTCTGCAAATATTTCATTGATTACCACATCGCGATAGGAAGGAATTGCAGAAACAAAATACATAAATGTTTGTGTTTCGGTAATCATCGTATTTACCGAAAGATCTTCTATATTTTGAATTGTAAGTGTATCTACTTGTCCATTAGTAAATGGTGTCGGAAATGTGAGGTGTATTAGAGCTGGATTAGAACCATCTTGAACAGCAGTAGTTGGATTTCCTAAGCCACTAGAAGCAAAATAATTTGAAGAGGCTTCTGCAGTAGTTTGATTCACAGGTTCGCTAAAAAGGACGTCCAATTGAGTAATTGAAACAACCGCAACAGAATTAATGTTTGGAGGAGTGAGGTCCACGGGAATATTTCCGACTATGAAATTATCAAAGAAGTGACCGTTTACAGCACTTGCTGCACTTGATTGTTCTATAAGCACTCCAAAGAAACTACTTGAATTTATGGAAGCGTCTGTAACTGTTCCTGCACTGATAAAAGAGCCTGTTGCTCCATCGTCATATGCTAAATTCCATAGGTTAGAAACATCTCGAGTAACTCTAATATTGAAAGGATTACTAGAGCTGCTATTAATCAAACCATCCACCCCATCAATAATAATTGTAGACGCACCGCCAACCATGCTGTAGAGTGAAATTTCATCAGACGTTCCCCCTAATCTAATAAAGTATCCATTGCTAGTTGTGTTGAGGTCAGTAGCATCACTCATAAGATAAACGTCAACGAAATTTGCTCCAGAAGTGGCAAATTGTAAATCAATAAAAAATTCCCATTGCGCATCTGATGCAAGGGCAGATGGAGTGCTGAGGTAATAAGTTGCGGCACCTGGACTTTGAGAGTTTAATTCTCCGGAGGCAATTGTAAATAAGCCACCATCTCCATTCCAAGAGGGAGAATTTGTGAAGTCTCCATCCGTAAAATTGTCCGTCAATTGGGCGAACCCTGTTAAAAGTCCAACAAAAAATAAACAAGTTGTTGCTAAAAAGCTTTTTGTATGTTTTCTTTTATAATCTCCCATCATCTTTGCATTCGAAATATACTACTTTTGAAAAAGAAAACTTAATCAAAACCTAAAAGAATGAAAATTGCAGTCGTTGGAGCTACAGGAATGGTTGGAAGTGTATTGTTGCAAGTGCTGGCAGAAAGAAAGCTTCCCATAACAGAGTTATTGCTAGTTGCCTCCTCCAGAAACAAAGGAAAAGAGATAGAGTGGGAGGGGAGAAAGTATGTTGTTAAAGACTTATTAGAGGCACTCGATTGTCAACCGGATATTGCCATTTTTTCGGCGGGAGGTTCAGTTTCTAAAGAATGGGCTCCAAAATTTGCAGCGATTGGCACAACAGTAATTGATAATTCTTCCGCTTGGAGAATGGATGCGGATAAAAAGTTGATTGTTCCTGAAATAAATGCTTCGGATTTAACCAAAGAAGATAAAATTATTGCGAACCCAAACTGCTCTACGATTCAAATGGTGCTGGCATTATTACCGATTCATCGAAATTATGGAATTGACAGACTGGTAATTTCCACCTATCAGTCTGTGTCGGGAACTGGAGTCAAGGCTATGGAGCAAATGAACAATGAGCGCGATAGTGTGAAAGCTGAGATGGTATATCCTTACCCAATTGACATGAATTGCTTGCCTCATGGGGGAGACTTTGAAGAGAATGGCTATACCACTGAAGAAACTAAATTAGTGAATGAAACTAGAAAGATTTTAGGAGATAATGAGATTAGAATAACTGCAACGGTGGTTCGAATTCCTGTTTTTGGTGGTCATTCAGAAGCAGTGAATGTGGCGACAAAAAAGGAGTTTGATATCAATAATATTAGAAAGGAGTTAGCAGCTTCAGAAGGGATAACAGTGCAAGATAATCCAGATATCAATTTATACCCTATGCCATTATATGCCCGAGGTAAAGATGATGTATTTGTTGGGAGAATAAGGAGAGATGAGTCAAATCCAAATACGTTAGATATGTGGGTTGTTGCAGATAATTTGCGTAAAGGAGCAGCTACAAATGCTATTCAGATTGCCGCGTATTTGATTGATAATAATTTAGTTTAATCGGAGACTTAGATCAGTTATTGAAGTCTTGGAGATAAAATAATAAAAGGTTGTTTTTTTAGTAAGCTCTGTCTTTGTAATAAACTTTTTGTGTATTTGTTCCAACATCATAGCGTAAAGTGTTACCAACTAAATCAAATGAAGTAACTCTTTCAACACTTACCTTAGACTTTTCTCCTGCATTAAAGAGCCATAATTTTCCTTGTTGATCGGTAAAGGCTACTGAGCCTCTTTCGATTTGGTAGTTTTTTGGTAAAAAATTGGCTAACTCATAACTTTGTCCTTCATAAAATGCGTAAAGCCGCCCAAGCATTTCATAGACCAACATGTCGTCTACCACGGTATAAGAATCAGGGGCAAATGAGCTTACTTCCCTTTTATTCCCTTTATAATACTGAAAGAATTCCCCTTCCATTGTAACGTAAGCCACCATATTGTCACCGCATTTAAATGATAACGGAGGGTACTCCTCAAGCTCTTTTTCCTCTCCGTAATATACCGTGTGGAAGGATTCAATAACAGGGTTAATATATGCAATTGTATTTAATCCAACGTCAAAGTTAATAGGGTCGTCCGTGTACATTAACTGAATTATCTCTCCATGATAAAAAGCCAGAAAATAGTTTTGGGGATTGATATAAGCGACTAAATTTTCTCCGACTTTGAAACTTTCTATACCAGTAAGTAAGTCCGTTTCTAGTTGAAGAATTTTTTGATTATAAAATATTTCGAACGAATTATTTTGAATGTCATTATATGCGACAATGCTATCGCCTATTCCATGCAATCCTGTTTGGGAGCAAAGCAATCTAGCGTTACCGTTTTCATATACATTCAAAAAACCATTATCTCCAAAAGCTAAAATGTTGTCTGTAATTGTATAATTTTTGACCCAATCAATTATTTTTTTTTGTTTGCCATTTTGATATACCCATAATTCATTTTGGGGATTTATATAGGCGACTAGGTTATTCCCCACTTTATAGTCTAGAACCTGTCGATGGTCTAGCTGTGTTTTAACCCCAGCATTAAAAACAGTAAATGCGTTTTTATAATCTACATAAGCTGCAAGGTTTTGACTTTTTACACTTGGAAAGAATGTGAGAAAGCAGATTACAAGTAAGTAGATTAGGGTTGTTTTTTGTTGCATGAATTGATTTCAGAGCTGTTATTCATGTAAAATTACTACAAATATTGTTCCGGTAACTACTCAGCTATTTCATTCTTATTAGCCAATTGACCGCAAGCGGCATCGATATCCTTACCACGGCTTCTTCTTACATTTACAATAAGGTTTTTTCGTTCTAAGAACTCAGCAAATGCATCCACTTTTTCGGGGTCTGCTTGCTGAAATTCTCCCCCATCAATTGAATTGTATTCAATAATGTTGATTTTACAAGGAGTTATCTTACAAAATTCAGCTAGCTCTCGAGCATCGTTAATCGTGTCATTGAAGCCTTTAAAAATGATGTACTCATAAGTAATTCGAGTACCTGTCTTCTCATGGAAATAAATTAATGCTTCCGCTAATACAGCTAATGTATTTGACTCATTGATAGGCATTATCTTATTCCGCTTTTCGTCATTGGCGGCATGTAAAGAGAGAGCCAGGTTGAATCTTACTTCATCATCTCCTAATTGTTTAATCATTTTTCCAATTCCTGCGGTAGAAACAGTAATTCTTTTTGGAGACATTGCAAGGCCATCTTCGCTCGTGATTTTATCGATGGATGCAAGTACATTTTTATAATTTAGTAGCGGTTCGCCCATTCCCATGTAAACGATATTGGAAAGAGGTGTATTGTAATTCTCTATGGATTGCTTATTGATCAGTACAACTTGATCGAAAATCTCGTCAGGGTTGAGGTTTCTCACCCGTTTTAATTTTCCTGTAGCACAAAAAGCACAATCTAAACTGCATCCAACTTGTATCGAGATGCAAGCTGTCATTCTTTTTTTAGCTGGAATTAAAACTCCTTCTACCACCGCGCCATCGGCTAACTTAAAAGCATTTTTTATGGTCTTGTCTTCGCTTTTTTGGGCCTCTGCAATTTGTAAGAATCGAATTTCAAATTTCTCAGTTAATTTTTCCCTTGTAGCAAGAGAAAGATTAGTCATTTCTTCGAAACTTATAGCACCTTTCTTCCAGAGCCATTCATAAACTTGTTTTGCACGAAAAGCTTTCTCTCCAATTTCTGTAAAGTAGCTAGTCAGTTCTTCTAGCGAAAGTTGTCTAATGTCTATTTTCTTTTCCACGATGCAAAGGTATTGGAATAAACGGAGATTATCATATAAAAAAAAACCTCGCTTTGTTAGGCGAGGTTTTTAATATAGTTTGAGCTATTTAGATAATTAACATCGCGTCACCATAAGAATAGAAATTATATTTTTCCTTTACAGCTTCCTTATATGCTTCCATCATCAAATCATAACCCGCAAAAGCACCAATCATCATTAATAAAGTAGACTTTGGGGTGTGAAAGTTTGTAATCATTGCATCAGCAAGGTTAAATTCGTAGGGAGGAAATATAAATTTATTCGTCCATCCTTCGAATGGCTTAAGATGTTTGTCAACTGAAACGGAGGTTTCTAGAGCTCTCATTGCAGTGGTTCCTACAGAAACGATACGTTTTTTTGTATCTTTTGCCTTATTGATAATGTCAGCAGCTTCTTCATCAATCAATAATTGTTCAGAATCCATTTTATGCTTGGTAAGATCTTCAACTTCCACGGGTCTAAATGTTCCTAAACCAATATGTAAGGTTAATTTTGCAAATTCGATTCCTTTAATTTCTAAACGCTTCATTAATTGCTTGCTAAAATGCAAACCTGCAGTTGGTGCAGCAACTGCTCCTTCTTCAGTAGCGAAAATTGTTTGATAACGCTCTGCATCAGATTTTTCAGCTTCTCTTTTAATATACTTCGGAAGAGGCGTGTTTCCCAGTTTAGTAATCGTAGCTTTAAATTCTTCATAGGGACCATCAAAAAGAAAACGAAGTGTTCTTCCTCTTGAAGTTGTGTTGTCAATTACCTCAGCAACTAATTCATCATCTTCTCCAAAATATAACTTATTTCCTATTCTAATTTTTCTTGCAGGGTCAACTAAAACATCCCACAATAAACTTTCTTTATTTAATTCTCTTAGTAAGAAAACTTCAATTTTAGCGCCGGTTTTCTCTTTGTTTCCGTACATTCTTGCAGGGAAAACTTTTGTATTGTTTAAGACAAAAACATCACCATCGTCAAAATAATCAAGGATATCCTTAAACATTTTGTGCTCTATTTGGCCAGTGTCTTTGTGCACAACCATCAATCGAGACTCATCTCTTTCTTCTGACGGGTACTCTGCCACTAGCTCTTCTGGTAACTCAAATTCGAATTGTGATAATTTCATATATAGTTTTTTATGACACGCTTTAGGGCCGCCAAAAGTAACAAATAAAATGAGAAAAATAAAATGCTTTTAGAGTAGACTTAAATCTGGGTTATGACATTTCTTCTGATACCTCTGTATTGTTGATTATTTCCAGCCATTCTTCAATACTTTTGGCATCGGAAGTTGTAAAATTACCAGACCTAGTTCTCCTTAATTCAATAAGGTGTCCTCCAGAGTTTAAAGCTTTTCCTATGTCGTTTGCCAACGAACGGATATACGTTCCTTTTCCGCAATTCACTTTAAAAGTAATTTGATTATTATCTACAAGCTTTAATTCTAAGTCGATAATGGTAATTTCATTTTCTTTCAATTCGACTTCAATACCTTTTCGAGCTAGGTCATAAGCTCTTTGTCCATCTACTTTTTTTGCAGAGTAAATAGGAGGTACTTGTTTAATTGTTCCCGAGAATTGTGGAATAATCTGATTAACTAAATCCTGATGAATATGTTCTGTTGGAAAAGTGGCGTCAATTTCGGTTTCTAAATCGTAGCTGGGGGTGGTTGCTCCCAATTGAATAGTGCCGGTATATTCCTTACTGTCTAAAACAAAGCCATTGATTTCTTTTGTCATTTTACCCGTGCAAATAACCAATAGTCCGGTTGCTAATGGGTCTAAGGTTCCTGCATGACCTACTTTGAAGCGTTTGATGTTGTATTTTGTTTTAAGCGGGTATCGAAGTTTGTTCACTACATCAAACGAAGTCCAATACAAAGGTTTGTCAACAATAACAACTTCTCCTTGTCTAAAGTTATATTTTTTTGAACCGCTCATTTTAGAGAAAAGACCAAATAATTGCTGCAGCTCCAATAACAAAACAATAAAGTGAAAAGTAGACTAACTTGCTTTTCTTTACCAGCGAGATCATCCAAGTACAAGCAAACAAGCCTGTTATAAATGCAGCAAAAAAACCAACAGATAATGCAGTTATGTCTAGGCCATCAATAACAAATTTATCACTTAAAAGGTCTTTTGCAATTTTTCCAAAAATTAGAGGAACCACCATCAAGAAAGAAAATCGAGCTGCTTTTTCTCGATCTATTCCAAGTAAAACGGAGGTGCCAATTGTTGCTCCAGATCTTGAAATCCCTGGGAGAATTGCTATTGCTTGTGATATCCCGATTACAATTGAATGGAAAAAACGAACTTCTTGCGTTGTGTTTTTTGTTTTGTCAGCCAGGAACAATAAGCCCCCAGTAACAAGCAGCATTGAGCCAACTAATAGAACTGCGCCATTAAAAAAAGATTCTATTATATCGTCAAAAAATACCCCTACGAAAGCTGCGGGAATCATTGAGATAATAATTTTTACAGAGAATTTTGTTGCTTCATTCCATTGAAATTGGAAAAGCCCTTGGATGATTTGCAATAAATCTTTTCTGAATATAACTACGGTGCTTAAGGCAGTTGCAAAGTGCAAAACAACTGTCATTAGCATACTGGATTCGCCAGTATACTGACTCGGAAGAATTAATTTTGCTAACTCTAAATGGCCGCTGCTACTAACAGGTAAAAATTCTGTAAGACCTTGAATTACTCCAAGAATGAACGCTTCTATCCAGTCCATTTTTATTTATTACCCTTATCGTGAAGGATTTGATTACTCTCCATACTTGCTTCTTTTTTTGGACGTTTTAATATTCCAAAAAGCACGACACCATATCCAAGCATAACCAAAAATGGCGCTAGCGTAATTCTTCTAAAACTAAATAATTCTTCCTCATTAAATTGAGTAGGATCTTCTGTTCCTCCCCCAGACATCAGTATAAACCCTACAATAACAACTACGCAACCAACAATTATGTATTTGAAATTTTCCCTTGAAAGGGCCATTACTGAATTTTCCATTTAATATAGTTTTTCTGTTTTAATCCAGATATATTTACTTAATGCAAAGTATGTGGATATCCAGCTTACAAAAATACCCAAAAGGATAATTCCACCAAAAAGTTGGGCAAATTTCTGAAATTCTTTTTGGAGCTGAGCTTCGCTCGTGGTAATCCTTTCTATTTGTCCGGGGCTGATTTGTCCAAAGAAATATCCAAAAGCTACTAAAAGCCCAACTGCAATAATTCCAGAAAGCAAACCTTGGCCTAGAGCATTTAGCAAGAACGGGCGTCTTATAAAGCTTGGCTTTGCACCAACTAATTGCATTGTTTTTACTGTAAATCGCTTTGAATAAACGGAAAGGCGAATGGTATTATTAATTAATGCCATTGCAATAAATAGTAGAATTCCTCCAATGGTTAAAATGATAAAGCGAAGCCATGAAAAAGTATTGGTTAATTCAATGAACTGAGTGCTATCGTACGAAACGTCTTCAATTACATGTTCATTTCCGCTCAGCACTTTAGTTTGAAAACTAGTAGCACTATCTGCATTAACATAATTCGAAGCGAGATGAACCGCTATGGAAGGTCTTAAAGGGTTCGCGCCGTCTAAAATATCAAATGAATCATGTCCTAACCTTTCCATCATCAAAGCTTTTGCAGAGTCCTTAGATACATATTGTGCGGTAAGAACGTGGGGCATAGCAGCAAGTTCTTTTTCCATTTTTAAAATATCAACTTCACGCGCTTCTTCTCTAAAAAGTATGTCGACCACTAACTGTTCCTTCATTGCATCGGCACTTGCAGTGAGTGTTGTAAGGATATATGCAAAAACCCCAAGAAGAAAAAGTAGCAGAGATATTCCAACAACCGTCGACAACCCTGTTCTTCCTAATTTGCTCTTTGATTTTGCCATAGGACGAAAGTAGTTTAAATTTTTAGTGAGTTCTAATGTGCTGTGCCAAATAATGTTAACGGTGGAATGTGAAAATAAAATAGATGTTGCAACAAATAAATTTATAAAACGCTAGGAATTGCAAAAATTGCAATTACTTTTGTCAAAAAAATAATCAAAATGAAAAAAATAATATTATCAATGTTGACATTGTCAACTATCGCTTTTTCTTCTTGTGGAGAAAAAGATACGGAAACAGAAGTTACAGCAACAGAAAATGTTGAGGTTGCTAAATTAAGCGGGACATATCATGTAGCTGAATCTTCAGTTGTTACTTGGAGTGCCCAATCCTACAAAGACACGGTTCCTGAACATGTTGGAACTGTAGCAATTAGTGCTGGATCTATTGTAGGAGAAAATGATGCTGTCGTTGGAGGAGAATTTAGTTTTGATATGGCTTCTATACTTGAATCTGGAGAGCCAGATAAATATACGGTAATGTTGCAAAACCATTTGATGGATACTTCATTTTTCTTTGTTGCTGATTTCGCAACATCTTCGTTTACAATTACAAACGTTGCTGATGGAGTATTGACAGGTTCCTTAAACGTTCTTGGAATAAGTAAGGAAGTTTCATTTCCGGTTGAAATGAATATCTCCGCTGAATCGATTGCTGCCACAGCAAATTTCGATTTAAATATGTTGCAGTTTAATCTTCCTTATCTATTGGAACAAGATACTCTTCCAGCAGCAGAAAAAATGGAAGCAACTAATCCAACCGTTACTTTTCAGTTAGATATTTCGGCGAGCCAAGCTGCTCACTAGTCCGGAAGATTTGATTTGGTTTAAAGAGGAGTGAGTGGTCACTCCTCTTTTTTTTACCCTATATTTTCTTTGCTGTCATTTTCTTCTTTCAATATATTGGGGATATATTTATTATATAAAAAAGAAACAATTAGTAAAACGGCTCCCAAACTCATCATCACAATTGTTTTAGATATGGTACTTTGGTGTGCAATATCATAAAAGAATAATTTCACGATTGTTAATCCGAAAACTATAAAGGCCATTATCCGTAAGTGTTTCGCCCGTTTCCATATGCCATAAATGATGAGTCCAAATCCATATGCACTCCATAGCAGACTTAGCCCAAGTTTATAAATTGATTGCGTATTCATTAAGTGCATCCAATTAAACAGTTCACTTGTTAATACACATAAGAAAATGATATGCATTGCGATATTTATTCCAATAGTTGGTTTTATCTCGGCAAATGGCTGCTTTGTGTATTGACTTGTTGAAAAGAGTAATCCCCCTAAAATAGCAATAGAAGAATACCTTAAAAGATACTGTGTTCCAAAATCTCCAAACTCTTTTGAAAGGCTCAAGTTATAGAGTCCAAAAGTTAAAAATAAGAATATGGCACACGCATTAATGATTAAATTGACACCTGCGAAAGTCTTGTTTTTATAAAGCTTTATGTTCACCCAAGAGATAGCGATTAGATACAATAAAGTGTAGTTTGTTAACCAGATTAGTCTAAATGTTGCAAGAGCTGGTGCATTGGAATTGATCCACATCCATTTAGGAATTTCATTGCTTATTCCCAACTGAGCAATCCAATAGCTATTGATTTCGAGGAAACAAGCGAAATACAGTATCGTGAATAGAGCTCCAGTTAGAACTCCACTGTAGTCGTTAAAGGCGTTTTCTTTTGTTTTCTTGGCAATAATTAGCATGCCGCCCAATATTAAGATAAATAGTGCTGAGATTAAAAAGTCCACATTTAAGAGTAGTTTACATTCATGAAGGCTACCATAGTGTTCTCCCCAACCGGAAATAAGTGAAAGAATTGCAAAGCCTAATAATGGATAAGAAAATATTTCATAGAATCGAACTTTTTGTGTTCTTCCAATCCAAAAAAGCACTGCAGATTCAGCCAACCAAAATAAAGCCAACCAACTCCCATTGAACTCTACGGGTATAGCAATGGTAATAAATGCTAGCGCAAGTCCAAATGTTAGATAGTGCATGTTCTTGTCATAGCCCTTGAATCGCTTGATAGCTAAGTTCACGATAATGTGCACCAGGCCATTTAAAAATGTAAATAAGCCTAAGAAGTCTTCTGTAGAGTTGTTATTTGATAGAATTGCTAATCCAAAACTGTATGCGAAAAAAGCGTTTAATATGATTAAGGAAATATCTCCACCATCAAAAGCTTTTGCGTGTAATAGTTTATAAGCAAGAATAGTTGCATAGAAAATAATAAAGAAAATAGAGACAAAGGATATTGCTGTATTTAGATCTACAGAGTGGTTATATGTTGAAAGAAACCATTTTGCAAATATTAACCAGGTTAGAAAGAACGCTGAATAGAGAAGTGATTGCCAATACTTTTTAATGGCTACGGCAAGTATTCCAACATTTATAATAGCCATAAAAGAAAATAATGCAACAACGTTTTCATTGTTTCCTCGCACAAGAAATGGAACAGCATATGCCCCGACAAACCCTATGTGGGCTATGATTTGATTGTCGTATCGTAATGCCGCAATTACTGTAAATACCGTAAAAATAAGCATCATTCCGAATGCTACTTCGCGTGCAATAAGATCGTATTGAGCGAAAGCAAAATAGGTTGTAAAGTAATAGATAGCCATTGCGCCACTTAATAACACGGCAGAAAAGTTGTCGTATTTACTTTTTAGTTTTAACGCAGTTAATAGCAGTAAAGTTCCCAGAATGTATACAGCAATTATCCAAACTGTAGGGCTTATTAAGTTATTATCAATGGCATATTTTGCGCCATACCCAACTCCAAGCATTATAAGTAATATACCTACTATGCTAATTACCTTAGTCCCAATAAAACTTTCGGTATCTTCAACTTTTATTTTTTTTGGTTCTTCCGGCTTATTGACGTGAATGTGTTCAGTTGTAGTTTTTTGCTTTTCTGAAGAAGCTTCTTTTTTCTTTGGAAGTGCATTCGCACTATTTTGAAAGCTATCTAATTCTTGTTTTATAGCTTTCAATTCAATAACAAGTTCTTTGAATTTTATCGTGGCATCTTCATGCTCTGGTAGCAAAGTGTCAAAAGTTGCAAGAGCTTCTCTAATTAGATACAGCTCTTTGGCTATTTCTTTTAGGTGTTTGTGGATATTTGCAAAGCGAGCAGAAGATTGGCTTTTTACTGATTCTTCTGAGGTGAGTTCACTCTGTGCTTTTTCAATTTCACTTCTAACAGCTTTTAAATGACGTTCGGAGTATAGTATTTTTGAATTAACTTCTTGAAAGTTTTTCATGATAATCAGTTTTAAAGCCTACTTCAACGTAAATATAATAAAAGAGGTTGTTAAAGGATGTTAATCTTAGTTATAAATAGGGATTAAAAAAATTATAAAGGCCAGGTTAGCTTATACACTTTCCCGGCCCTTTGTAATTAATTATTTAATCTTTTTTTGCAATGTTAAACCCTACTGATAGTCCGGTAAACCATCCCTCTTTTCCATAGGAGAAGTAAGCATTTACGGGGATGTTAAGGTATCCTGAGTGGAATGTTTTCCCTACTGCCCAAACCCATGTTGCAGCTAATTTTACTTGACCTCTCTTGTCTAGTCTCGTTTCTATTAGATTTGGATTCGGATTATCTATGTATTCTGTATATGTGTAGCCACTTGAGTCTGTTATGGTCTCAGCTATTTGGTTTTCCCATTCATTAGCAATGTGCCATGTCCCTTCCTTGTAATATCCTTGTGCCTCTCTCTTAAACTTAATGCTAGGTCCGAATGCAATCTCAATTCCTGTCTTAGAATTTCTAAATCCATTCATAAAAGCAAAACTCGGATTAAATAAGCCTTGCTCCAGTCCGGTCATTAAGACCATTCCTTCAGCAATTGCTTGAAAATTGCCAGAACTTAAATAAACTTGTTCAAATTGGTAACCAAATTGAGATAGAACAGGGATAGCGTCATAGCCGCCTTCCTCTTCTGGGCGTGTTAAAACCTCTTGTAAGTCTCCTCCAACCATAGCTAGGCCCATTCTTGGTCCACTATTGCTGATTTGAACAGTTGGTGTTTTTGGAGGTTGATTAAAATAAACCAGTGTTTCCATGGCCGCTATGTTGTTCTCAAGACCTAGCGCTTTATTTAAAGTGATTTGCACCATGTTTTGAAGTTCAGTTTCAATATTGATAAACTCTTGAATCGCTATTTGATCATAGCTGTCTGTTTTTATGTCAAGAATCTTCACTGTTACGACTATTTTTTTTCCTAAATTTTCGATTGACCCTGTAACGATTTTGTCAACTTCGGCCAGAATTCCAACATTGTGTAAGCACTTTTTACCATAGCAGTCTTTAAAGTCAATTTGATTGTCTTTAGCAATTTCAAGCATATCCAGTTTGTCAAATACTTTAAATTGTTCGGTTTTGGTTAGTTCTATTCTGAGTAAACTTTCTGCCCCGTTTGGAGAAATTTCTACTCCATCCGTGTAAACGTTAACTACTGCTGCTTTGTCTTGACATTGTGTTTTAATGCTTGTTGAGGTTAAAGCCATTGTCATTAGTGTTATTCTAAATAAATTTTTCATGTTTTTTGTTTTTAATTACATGGCAAACATAGAGAGGAATGCGTCCTCTCAAAACAGTAAGTTTTAAAAATGCGTATGTTATAAAACGTGAAAAATAGGTAAAAAAACAATAATAGTTATTGAAAACATGAGTAAATACGTACTTTTTAAATAGCTTTAGAAATGTTGTAAAATACCATTCTCCAGTTTATTTTCCCCCAATTTTCTCCTAATCGCACAATTATTGTGTTTTTTTCGGGGTTAACGTAAATGTATTGACCTAAGATCCCTTGGGCCATATAATTTGTTCTCGTATTTGATTTTCCTACCTCTGGCTCTAACCACCATTGGTGCTGATAAAAATTATCTTTTGTATTCGCATGAATTTCTACGGAATTCCTAATCCATTTCTTTGGAACAACCTGATTGTCTCCCCATTTTCCCATCTGAAGATAGAGTTTTCCAAATTTTGCAAAATCTCTAGCCCGTGCATTAATGCAACAAAAAGATTTCTCTCTCCCATCCTTTTTATCTAAGCTCCAACTCGCATTGTATTCAGTACCTATTGGGGTCCATAATTTTTCTTGTAAATAGTTGGTTACTGTTTTTCCCGTTGCCTCTTCTAAAATAACACCCAAAATTTGAGTAGCAATACTTATATATTCAAATTTTTGATCTGGAGCTTCCTTAATTTTTATATTATGCATGTGTTTATCCAAGTTTCTTCCGTAGTAAGCAACTGGGATATTTCCAAAAGGATTAAAATAGTTTTCTACATAATCAATTCCCGTTCGCATATTTAGCAAATGCTCAATGCTTATAGAGTCAAAACCGTCGTGCTTAAATGATTTTATATAGTTGGTGATGGGTTCATTTACGCTTTTGATGTGCCCTTCTTCAATAGCAATCCCTATTAATGCAGAGATATAAGATTTGGACATCGAAAATGAAGTGAAAATGGTTTCTAAACTGTTTTTTTTTGAATACCACTCATACTTAATAGAATCGTTTTGAATGACTAAAAATGCTACTGTTTTGTTTTTTTCTAGAACAGTTTCAAACCTATTATACGAATCATAATTGGTTTGCGTAAGCACGTGCTTGAAAAGATTGCTGTCATTGGGCTCACTAAATGAAAAGGGTGTAGGGGAGGCAGTTAGTTCTCGACTTTTAAATTTTTTATAATCATCAATGTTTGCAAAATTATATATGACATATCGCCCAACATGACAGCCGCTAATTAGTGTTAAAATAGAGATAAAAGTGATAAGCTTTTTCATTTATCAATTTTTGCTGTTGAAAGTTCAGCACTGCTCATTAATTCAATGGGTAAGTTATAAACGATAGAACTTTCTATTCGTATTCCTGATAGAGGAAATCATTATAAGGAAACCGAGTGATATGAATTTTCTTCACTTCGTCATACATAGATTTTCTCAATTCATCAATATTCGTTTTTTTCTCTGCAGAAATGAATAGGCATTGATTATCAAGATTGGCCATCCATGTTTTCTTTAACTCTTTTAAAGTTGGTCTAGAAAATTCCCCGTCTTCAAACCCCCCTAATAGATCGTAAGTATCTATTTTGTTAAACAATAATAACGTTGGCTTGTTCGTAGCTTCAATTTCAGCTAAAGTTTGATTAACTGTATTATAATGGTCTTCAAAAGCTGGATGTGCGATGTCAACAACGTGAATAACTAAGTCAGCCTCTCGAACTTCATCTAATGTCGACTTAAATGATTCTACTAGTTGATGGGGTAATTTCCGAATAAACCCCACAGTATCAGACATCAGAAAAGGAATATTTTGTAATACCACTTTTCGTACGGTAGTATCTAACGTTGCAAAGAGCTTATTTTCGGCAAAAACTTTCGACTTACTCAATACGTTCATTAAAGTTGATTTGCCGACATTTGTATATCCAACCAATGCTACACGAACTAACTTCCCTCGATTACCTCTTTGGGTAGCCATTTGTTTATCAATCGCTTTTAATTGTTTTTTTAGCCGTGAAATTTTGTCTCGAATTATTCTTCTATCCGTTTCAATTTCTTTTTCCCCAGAACCTCCACGCGTACTTGTTCCTCCTCGTTGTCTTTCAAGGTGAGTCCACATGTTGGTTAAGCGTGGTAATAAATATTGATAACGTGCTAATTCTACTTGTGTTTTGGCATGTGATGTTTGAGCTCGCTGCTGAAATATTTCCAAAATCAACAAGCTCCTATCTAGAATTAATACCTCTAAAATCTTTTCGATATTACGCAATTGAGAAGGCGAAAGGTCATCATCAAATATTACCGTATCTATATTATTAGCTTTAACATATGTTCTTATTTCGTCTAATCTTCCTTTTCCTACAAAAGTAGCTGTGTTGGGAGTTTCAAGTCTTTGCGTAAATCGTTTTTTCGTCTTTACGCCGTAAGTTTTTGCTAGAAATTCTAATTCATCTAAGTACTCTTTAATTAATTCTGGAGTTTGTTTTTGTGTAATTATCCCAACAATTACTGCGTTAGTTGGATTAATATTTTCTGAATTAATGTCGCCCATTTATTTTTTTAATGTTTCGATGTGAGTAATTACCGCACTGATTTCCTTTTCCGTTAATACTCCTTTGAATGCAGTCATTTTACCACTTTCACTACCATTCGTAATGATATATAATTTTTCTTCAAATGTTTTTGTTGACCTGCTTAAGTCAGCAGCTTCGCCAACTCCTAAGTCTCCTTTTCCTCCATGACACACTTTACAGTTCTGCTTGTAAATAGCACTGCCGTTTGGCTCTCCATTTTCGTTAATTACTTTTTCTTGTTCAGTGCAAGAAGCCAAAGTAAAAACGATTCCGATTAATATAATTCTCCTCCTACTCCCCAAAATGGCCATGGTATGGATATTAGTACGATTAATAGAGAGATTGTAAACCAAACTGCAGTCTTTCTGAATTTTGCGCTGTCTTTTGCTGCTTTTTTAGCTTTACTATATCCGATAGTAATCAAAATTATTGCTAGTACCATTCCAAAAGTATGCTGGGTTAGGTAAAACCTGATTTGATCATTTTTCATAAACCCTTCCGTAAACTGAATTTTAGGGCTAATAAAGAATAAAACGATTCCAATAATTCCCATAGTATGGGTTAAAGCAATGGTAATAATGTTTAGTAATTTATCTTTTGCTCCAAATTTATCTCCAGATTTCCATTTTCTAATAGCATTAACAATTGCAAAGATTATTATCAAGAGAAAAAGCCATCTTAGGCCAGAGTGTGTGTGTTTTAATATTTCCATTTTAACCGTTCATAAAAAAGTTTCTTTGCAAAGCTAAAAATAAGAGACCTTTAATTGTCATAACAATGCTTATTTTTGTTTGCTTTAGATTTAATTTATGAAAAACTACTTATTTTTATTATTTATTTCCTTTTCAATTATCGGGTTTTCACAAGAAGATTTTCCAACAAATGGGATGCGAGATAAGAACCATAATTCTCACGCATTTATAAATGCTACAATTCATGTTGATGCAGAAACGATAGTCAATGATGGCTATTTATTTATCAAGGAAGGACGAATTACCTATGTTGGCTCAAAAACGAAACTTCCTGAAAATTGTGTGGTTCATGATATTAAAGGGAGGCATATTTACCCATCTTTTATTGATCTCTATACTTCTTACGGGATGGAAGAGGTGAAAAAATTACCACGTAGTAATTATCCACAATATAATAGTTTAAAAAAGGGAGCGTATTCCTGGAATCAGGCAATAAAGCCGGAGGTTAATGGAATAGAGATCTTTACCGATAATGATAAATCAGCTAAGGAGTATCGAAACATTGGGTTCGGAACCGTTCTTTCTCACCAGCAAGATGGTATTGCCCGAGGAACATCTGTCCTAACCAATTTAGCTAGTAACTCGCAGCACGATAACATCGTTTTAGAAAAGGCAGCTGCACATTACTCATTTAAAAAAGGCAGCTCACGGCAAGCTTACCCAAGCTCTTTAATGGGTTGTATTGCTTTAATAAAACAAACATTTTTGGATGCTGAATGGTATCATAACTCAAGTGAGGATAAACAGAAAAACCTTTCGTTAGAAGCGTTTACTTTGACTCAGTCATTACCTCAGATTTTTGAGGTTCGCAATAAATATTCAGTTTTACGAGCGGATAAAATCGGAGATGAGTTCAGTGTTCAATATATTTTCAAAGGTGGTGGAGATGAATACCAAATGATTTCAGATATGAAAGCTACAAACGGGAAATTTATTGTTCCATTAAACTTTCCAAAGGCTTACGATGTTGAGGATCCTTATGACGCAAGACACGTGTCTTTAGACGAAATGAAACATTGGGAGTTGGCACCATCGAATCCAAAATTTTTAGAGGAAAACCAAATCGTTTTTGCATTGACTACTGATGGGTTGAAAAAGAAGTCGGAATTCTTAATAAATCTGCGTAAAGCGGTAAAATTGGGGCTTTCAAAAAAACAAGCCCTTAAATCATTGACACAAGTACCTGCGGAAATAATAGGTGCTTATGCGGAATTAGGATCGCTAACCACAGGTAAACAGGCGAACTTTCTCATTACATCCGGAGATGTTTTTGAACAAGGAGAGAGCATTTATCAAAATTGGATTAATGGGCAGAAGCATGAAGTTTCTGCAATGGACCTGCTTGATATTCGTGGGGTTTACAACTTAAATGTAAATCAGAATATTAGATCATTAAAAGTCGCTGGTTCAGAAGCAAAACCTTCAGGAAATTTGACTTATGATGTGATTGTAGACAGCATAAGTGTAAAAGGAGATTTGGTTTTAGATTCTTTGACGGGAAAGCCATATAAGGTAATTAAGAAGAAGTCAGTAAAGGTAACGACTACTCTAAATGATCATACGATAGCAATTTCCTATCAACTAAAAGGAGGAGTATATCGTTTATCAGGAAATGTAAATTTTGATTCTGGAGTATGGGATGGGCGTGGTCAAATGCCGAATGGAGAGTGGGTTGAATGGACTGCTATCCGAAGTGAAAAACATGAGGAGAAAAAGAAAGAGCTAGCTGTTGCTGATTCAGTAACCTTAGGAAAGTTTAATTATCCTATGATGGCTTATGGTTGGGATTCCCTTCCTGTTCAACAATCAATGTTAATTAAAAACGCAACAGTTTGGACTCTAGAAGAACAAGGAACCTTAGAGGCAGATTTGCTAATCCGAGGAGGTAAAATTGTTCATATTGGCAAAATAGCCGATGTTGTAGATGGAAATACAATAGTAATTGACGCAAAGGGAAAGCATGTTTCACCTGGGATTATTGATGAGCATTCACATATTGCTATTGAGAGAGGAGTAAACGAAGGTTCAAGTGCAGTTACCGCAGAAGTGCGAATAGGAGATGTTATAAAACCGAATGACATAAATATTTATCGTCAACTTTCTGGAGGTGTAACTGCTTCACAATTATTACATGGCTCAGCAAATCCAATTGGAGGACAAGCAGCACTAATAAAATTGAGGTGGGGGAATAGCCCAGAACAAATGAAGGTAAAGAATGCCCCTGGATTTATAAAGTTTGCGCTAGGTGAAAATGTGAAGCAATCAAATTGGGGCTCATATAATACTATTCGTTTTCCACAAACAAGAATGGGAGTTGAGCAAGTGTTTTACGATGCTTTTATCAATGCCCAAGAGTATGAGGAGAAATGGGCTGTTTATAATGAACTTCCAAAAAAGAAAAAACAAGAAGTAAGTGCTCCAAGAAGGGATTTGCAAACAGAAGCCATTTTAGAAATTTTAAATGCACAACGCTTTGTAACCTGCCACTCATATGTGCAATCAGAAATAAACATGCTAATGCATGTTGCCGATTCCATGAAGTTCAGATTGAATACGTTTACGCACATTCTGGAAGGCTATAAAGTTGCAGATAAAATGAAGGCTCACGGCGCCGGAGGCTCTACATTTAGTGATTGGTGGGCATATAAATTTGAGGTGAATGACGCTATACCACACAATGCTTCTTTATTAAATCAAATGGGAATTGTGACCGCTATAAACAGTGATGATGCTGAAATGGGTAGAAGGCTGAATCAGGAAGCTGCCAAAGGAATTAAGTATGGAGGTATGACGGAAGAAGAAGCACTTAGAATGGTTACTTTAAACCCAGCAATTTTATTACATGTTGATGAAAGAATGGGCAGTATAAAAGTGGGGAAGGATGCTGATTTAGTAATTTGGAGTGATAACCCACTTTCCATATATGCAAAAGCGGAACAAACAATTATTGATGGTATAGTTTATTATGATTGTGAAAGAGATCTTAAAATGAGAAAAGAGATTCAGCAAGAACGTCTTCGAATTATTACAAAAATGATTGAAGAGAAGAATGGAGGAGCTGAAACACAAAAAGCATTTAAGAAGAAATCTCAAGTGCACGTTTGTGGAACTTTAAGTGATGATGGTAATTAAAATTGGATAGAGATGAAAAATGCACAATATATAATAGTAATTCTTCTTGGGTTTTGGCTTTCAAATTTTCAAGGACAAGAAGCACCTGGGGCTAAGCAGGGAGGAAGTGTTTTATTGTTAAACGGGACGGCCCATTTGGGAACAGGGGAGATAATTAATCGCTCCGCTATTGTTTTGGAGAACGGGAAAATTGTTAAAGTGATGAATGCACTTACGAATACAATTAAGAACTCAGATTATGACACGGTAATTGACATTAAAGATAAGCACGTATACCCGGGGTTTATTGCTGTAAACTCTACTCTTGGATTAATGGAAATAGGTTCGGTTAGAGCCACAGAGGATTTTGAAGAGATTGGAACCTATAACCCCAATGTTCGATCCATAATAGCCTACAATACTGATTCAAAAATAACACCAACTATAAGAACTAATGGGGTTCTAATCGCTCAGGTTACGCCTCGTGGCGGAATTATTTCGGGATCATCATCGATAGTTAATTTTGATGCTTGGAACTGGGAAGATGCTCTTGTAAAAGAAGATATTGGCATTCACTTAAATTGGCCAAGATTTATGAAGTCGAGTGGCTGGTGGTCAACGCCTGGCGACACTAAAAAATCAAAAACATATATGGAAAGAACAAAGGATATAAATACGTTTTTCGATGAAGCAGCAGCCTATAATAAAGCTTCGAACGATGGGGAAAGAGATTTAAAGTTGGAAGCAATGGGAGCTTTGTTTACGGGTGAAAAAACGCTCTTTGTAAATGTTTCTTATGTGAAAGAGATTAATGATGTTGTCAACTTTAAGCGGAAGTACAAATTGAAAAAAGTGGTTATTGTTGGTGGGTATGATTCTTGGATGGTCACTGATCGATTGAAAGAAAACAATATTTCTGTAATTATTCAACATATTCATAGCTTACCAAATCAGCCAGAAGACGATATAGACTTACCCTATAAATTACCAAAATTGCTGTATGATGCCGGCGTGCCTTATTGTCTGCAGTATAATGCAGATATGGAACAAATGGGAACAAGAAATTTGCCTTTCGTTGCCGGAACAGCTATTGCATATGGCCTTTCTTATGAAGAGGGGGTTGCATCAATAACACTTAATGCTGCAAAAATATTGGGAGTTGACAAGGAATTAGGGTCTATTGAAGAAGGAAAAAATGCAACATTATTTGTTTCCGAAGGAGATGCATTAGATATGAGAACAAGTAACGTTTTTATTGCTTTTATAGATGGTAGAATGGTGAACTTAGACAATCATCAATCAAGAAATTATAATAAGTACAAGACGAAATACGGATTGGAGTAAATGAAGGTTATTTATGCTAAGGAGTGGTTATTATTCTTTCTCCGTTTTTAAATAACACATCTTTTTCAAAAGCCCCGTCTTCACTATAGAAAAACCAACGATCGTCTTTTTCATTGTTAATGTAGAGACCCATATATTGCACATTCCCATTAGGATAGTAAGCTGCGGTTTTTCCATTGCGTATGTCTG
>Ga0206130_10001877_pt1 | contig 30225 bp, 33 predicted proteins | sample Helgoland_Spring_9_FD_148637 | JGI IMG/M metagenome (GOLD analysis project Ga0206130, IMG submission 148637) | Pelagic subsurface seawater microbial communities from Kabeltonne, Helgoland, North Sea - Helgoland_Spring_Bloom_20160512_1 | ecosystem: Environmental > Aquatic > Marine > Epipelagic ...
TAATACGACTGCCAAGTCGTTTTGTAAAACCCCTGCAATTTTCTTTTGTCTATTCGTTTCGTTCATCCAGCAAAAATACCACAATTAAAAAAAAGAAACTTTAATTAAGCTAACAGAAGCCATGTATGGTAATTAGAATTCTTATTTTTGTTTAACAATAGATAAGGAATCATGAAAAAAATAGAACATATTGGGATCGCCGTAAGGAACCTTAAAGATTCAAATAAAATTTATGAAAGCTTGTTGGGAAGCCCTCCCTATAAAATGGAGGAAGTAAAAAGCGAAGGAGTTCGTACCTCTTTTTTTAAGATGGGCGAAAGTAAAGTAGAGCTTTTAGAGGCGAGTAACCCTGAAAGTGCTATTTCAAAATTTATAGATAAGAGAGGAGAGGGGATGCATCACATTGCCTTTTTAGTTGATGATATTGAATCCGAGATTTTAAGGTTAAAGAAAGAGGGTTTTGTTGTGTTGGACGAAACGCCAAAAAAAGGAGCCGATAATAAATGGGTGGTTTTTTTACATCCTAAATCTACAAATGGAGTTTTGATTGAATTATGTCAGGAAATAAAATAATAAAAAAATAGCTTGTCAAATATATAAAGAGTTCTAAATTTGCAAAAACAAAATCGGTCCCATAGCTCAGCTGGTTAGAGCACCTGACTCATAATCAGGGGGTCCTTGGTTCGAGCCCAAGTGGGACCACTCTTAAATACAAGGTTTACATTAACGTAAACCTTTTTTTGTGGACACCATCCAAATTGATACAATTAGCAAAAGAACACTTAAAAATTACAAAAATTGACAGACATTCGTGTTCATTTCAACTTTTAGTAGTTTTTCAAACAAACGTTGTACCAACACCTCTGAACTAAAGAGGAATTTATTCAGCACAAAAAAGGCACTATAATTAAATAGCACCTTTCAAAACCCCTAAAAAAGCAAGGGTGATATCTTAAAGGTTAATTAGGATTACAGTTCGTGAAGTTGGGGGTGTTTCCCTCTGTAAGAGGACAATTATCACTAAAACTATTACAATTTGTTACACCATCTACACTCCAAGAACTAATGTCTTGATTAAAAGCATTAGCATAACTAAACATATAATACATATCAGTAACATTACTCACATCCCAAGAACTGATATCCTGGTTAAAAGAAGACTGTCTGAACATACTACCCATTTCAGTTACACTACTCACATCCCAGTTACTGATATCTTGATTAAAAGGAGAGCCAAAAAACATACCTCCCATACCAGTCACATTACTCACATCCCAAGAACTTATATCTTGGTTAAAAGAAGAATCATCAAACATACCTCCCATATTAGTTACATTACTTGTATCCCAATTGCCTATATCTTGGTTAAAAGCAGTAGCATTATAAAACATAGATTCCATATTAGTTACCTTACTCACATCCCAAGAACTTATATCTTGGTTAAAAGCAGTAGCACCATAAAACATACTTGACATATCAGTTACCCTACTCACATCCCAAGAACTTATATCTTGGTTAAAAGAAGTATTACCAAGCATATAACTCATATCAGTTATCGGAGTAGTACACACTTTGGTAACATCATCTCCGTTTCTAATCATTGAGTTTAGGGCTGTTAAGTTAACTACTGTGTACGTAACTCCATCTAATACACCTGTATCTCCATTTACTGCACCTGCACTTGCTTTAATAGTTACTCCATTAGATGCTAAATACACATTATTACCACTCCCATTTCCATCAACAAACAAACTAACATCTTCAAAACTTTGATTGGCTGTAATGGTGGTATTTTCAATAGTATAAATAACATTGTTACCATCAAAATTGGCATCGGTAATTACTACTTCTACTTCAGAAACTCCATCTGCATCTACCCACGTTAAAACAGCATTGGGAGGGTCTAACTTAAAACTATTTTCATCATCATAATCATTCCAATAGGAAGCAAATTCATCTCCGCTGATGTATTTGTATTCTCTATTAGGTCTATCGGTAAAGGCAAATATGTCTTCTGTAAAAGGCATTACTATGGTAGTGCTTGAGGTTGCTGTTGCTTCTAAAGCAGTATGGGTATACAACCACTCTTTTTCAAGGGTATTGCTGTTATCTACGTTGTTGTTATCATCGGTAGTACAAGATAGCATTAGAAGTGCTAAAAATAGATAGGTAAGTTTTTTCATTGTGTTGATTTAGTTGAGGTGCTAAAATAGTCAATTTTTAAAAAACCATAAAACACAAAAAAAAGACCCTAATTAAAGGGCCTTTTAAATAAAATAAAGCACTATCCCCAATACTTTATTTATTATTCTACAAATTTAAATATAGCTTAATGATTAAAAGACGACATCCAATGTCCTAAAAAATAGGAAGGTGCTATTTTCCGTTGGCCCAGGCATTAAACCGTTAATTTACAATTATTTACATAAAAATAGTTGTTTGTAAAATAAAAAGAGTATTTTTGTTTCATAAAATGGACAAATTGATAAACAAGATAAAGGATAGTTTTACCATTCAGGATTTAGAAATTCTGACCGGAATAAAGGCGCATACCATTCGTATATGGGAAAAAAGGTACGAACTGCTCAACCCGACCAGGCTTAACAGAAACGTAAGAACTTATAACCTTTCAGACTTACAAAAAATTTTAAATGTGAGTTTACTATATAAAAGTGGCTATAAAATTTCAAAAATATCCAAACTTTCTGATAATCAGATTGCTGAAGAAACTAAAACTTTTGCATTAAGCGATTTTTCGAATACCTATGAAATCAATTCGCTCATCATTTGCATGTACACCTTTGATCAGAATTTATTCCATGAAATATACGAGCAGCAAAGCGAAAAATTGACGTTTAGACAAATTTTTACCAATACCTATATTCCCTTACTTACCCACTTAGGATTGCTTTGGCAAACCGATTCAATTAAGCCTGCACACGAGCATTTTGTGTCAAATTTAATTTATCAAAAAATAGCGCTAAATATTGCTAAAATACCGCCTAACAAAAAATCGAATAACCCCATTAATGTTCTGTTTTTACCTTACGGTGAAATCCACGAATTAGGCCTGCTATTCTTAAATTATTATCTAAAGCTTGTGGGTGAAGAAGTTATTTACCTTGGAAAGAGTATCCCTTTTGACAATTTATTTTACTTGAATTCTCAAATCAAAAATATCACTTGGATCACTTATTTTATGATAGATAAAACGAAGGAAGAAAAAGATGAGTTTATTTTTAGTGTTGGGAAATTATTAGAACATACCAAGAATAAATGCATCATTGTTGGAAATATCTGGGAGGAATACAGAAAGAAAAATACCAACGAACAAATTGTATTTAAATCTAAACTAGAAGAGCTGGTGTCAGTCAACGAAGTAAAACTTTCCGTTATCTAACGCAGTAACAACCTTGTATAATATACCCGAGGGTGAAATAAATTTATTTCACCCTTTTTTATATCCCTAATACAGAACAATCATTTGAATAAGCCTAACGAATCAAACTTATTTTTAAAAAATGTTTAACAAAACGTTAAATTTGTTTAACAAAACAAATATTTGTTAGACATTTGTGAAAACTTATAAAATAAAAACTATGAAAAAGTTAATTACTACTATGTTATTGTTTGCTATGACAATAACCATTACCGCTCAAACAGCACGAGTACAAGTTATTCACAATTCTGCAGATGCTGCAGCTGAAACAGTAGACGTGTATTTAAACGAAACATTACTAATACCAAATTTTGGTTTTAGAACAGCATCTCCATTTGTTGATGCTCCAGCCGGTGTTGAGATTGAATTATCAGTTGCTCCACCAAACAGTACAGGAGTAGAAGATGCAATTTACACTGCCGCTGTTACTTTAGCAGAACAAGAAACTTATATCGTAGTCGCAGATGGAATAGTGAGCGGCTCAGGATACAATCCACCACAACCATTTGGATTGCAAGTTTACGGAATGGGTAGAGAAGCTGCTACCGATTCTGCAAATACAGACGTATTGGTTCACCATGGTTCAACGGATGCACCAGCAGTAGACATTGTTGAGACAGGAGTTGGAGCAGGGACTATTGTAAACGATATAGCCTACACTGAGTTCCAAGGATATTTGGAACTTCCTACGGCTGATTATACACTGCAAATCAATACAGCAGATGGCTCTACGGGTGTTGTAGCCTATGGCGCTCCATTAGCAACACTTGGATTAGAAGGTGCAGCCTTGGTAGCAGTAGCTAGTGGATTTTTAGATCCTTCACAAAACTCAGATGGTCCAGCTTTTGGAGTTTACGTAGCACTTCCAACGGGGGGAGAATTAGTAGCACTTCCTTCAGCAACTTTAGGAGTAGAAGATTTTGATATAAATACGTTTGTAATGTATCCTAATCCAGCAGTGAGCGAATTAAACTTTGAATATTCAGCATTAGATGCTAGTGCATTCAATATAACTATTACTGATATGCAAGGGAGAACAGTAGCAACCAATACTATTAATGCGTCCAATCAAAGCATGAACGTGGCTAATTTGTCAAGTGGTTTATACCAAGTATTAATCATGGACGGAAACGATCTAGTTGGAACAAAGAAGCTTTTAAAGAAATAAAAAAAACCTTAAAAATATAAAGAATTGTTGTTAGGTTTTGATTGAAGCCCCTTTTTGAAAGCAATTTCTAGAGGGGTTTTTTTAAATAATTAATTATCTATATTTGAAACATGAGTAAAACTATAAATATCCTAGGTTCTGGATTTTCATCTTTAGCAGCATCTTGTTATTTAGCAAAGGCAGGACACAAAGTGACCGTTTTTGAAAAAAACAGCCAAATAGGAGGTAGAGCAAGACAATATAAAAAAGATGGATTTTTGTTTGACATGGGGCCAACATGGTATTGGATGCCAGATGTTTTTGAACGCTTTTTTAACGATTTTGATAAAAAACCATCGGACTATTATCAATTAGAAAAATTAAATCCTGCCTATGAGGTTTACTTTGGCATTGGTGATTCAGCAGTTATACCAGATAATCTAGATCAAATTTATTCTTTATTTGAGAAAGAAGAAAAAGGATCATCGTTGCATCTAAAAAAATTTTTAAAGCAAGCAAAAAACAATTACGATGTTGCTGTGAAAGACCTCGTTTATAGACCAGGAGTTTCTCCTTTAGAATTAATTACTCCAAAAACAATCAACAAATTAAATCAGTTATTTTTTGATATACGCAATCAAATACAAAAGAGGTTTAATAATCCTCGACTCATTAAAATTCTAGAATTTCCCGTGTTATTTCTTGGAGCTAAACCAGGAAACACACCCGCTATGTACAATTTTATGAACTGGGCTGATTTTGGTCTAGGTACATGGCATCCAAAAGGAGGGATGTTTGAAGTTATAAAAGCGATGGAGTCATTAGCAAAAGAACTTGGTGTTACTTTTAAAACCAATGCTAACGTTGAAAAACTAAACGTGGTGAAAAATAGTGTCGAGAGCATTGTCGTAAACGGAGCGTCTCATAAAAATGCTGACGTAGTGTTAAGTGGAGCAGACTATCACCATACCGAAACATTATTAGATGGCCAATATAGGCAATATTCAGAATCCTATTGGAACAAGAAAACATTTGCCCCTTCTTCCTTACTTTTTTATGTAGGGTTTAATAAAAAACTAAACAATGTTTCTCATCACACCTTGTTTTTTGATGAAGAATTTGATTCACACGCAGAATACATATACGATAATCCTTCATGGCCTAAAGATCCGCTTTTTTACGCGAGCTTTCCCAGTATTTCCGACAACGCATTTGCGCCAAAAGAAAAAGAAGCCGCGACCTTTTTAATACCCATCGCATCAGGAATTGAAGATACTGAAGCTCACAGAGAAAAATATTTTGATTTGATCATTGATCGTCTAGAAAAATTAACTCATCAAAAATTAAAAGACGATGTATTATTTGTAAAGTCATATTGTATCAATGATTTTGTTGAAGATTATAACTCCTACAAAGGCAATGCTTATGGGCTTGCCAACACACTTACACAAACAGCATTTTTAAGGCCAAAGATTAAAAGTAAGAAAGTAAAAAATTTGTATTTTACGGGACAATTAACAGTTCCCGGTCCCGGTGTTCCACCCGCATTGATTTCAGGAAAAATAGCAGCAGAATCTATATTAAAACATTTTAACTCATGAACCAACTCTAAATCAACTCCAACAAATGAAACAACTATTTGACAGTATCTCCAGTGAAAGTTCAAAAATTATCACGAAAAAATACAGCACTTCTTTTTCAATTGCAGTTAATTTACTATCTCCCAACATACGTGAAGCTATATACAATATATATGGGTTTGTTAGGGTTGCAGACGAAATAGTGGATAGTTTCGAAGAGTACCCTAAGGAAGAACTATTAGATAGATTTGAACAAGAATACAGATACTCTCTCAAGGTTGGCATAAGTACCAACCCAGTAATTAATGCCTTTCAGGGAACTGTATCCAAATACCATATTGATTATGCTCTTGTAGAATCGTTTTTAAAAAGCATGAGAACAGATTTGGAAAAACAAAATTATAACAACCAGAAAGAGATCGATGACTATATTTATGGTTCAGCTGATGTTGTAGGTTTAATGTGTTTAAAAGTTTTTGTTCAAGGGGATGAAGAACGATACAACAACCTAAAAGAGTCTGCAATGAAATTGGGTTCGGCATTTCAAAAAGTAAATTTTTTAAGAGACTTGAATGAGGATTATGAAAATTTAAATAGATCCTACTTCCCAAACATCAATCCTAATAATTTTACAGAGGCTGATAAAGCTAGAGTATTGCTAGAGATAAATAATGACTTTGAAGAGGCTTACAAGGGAATTATAAAGTTACCTAAAGAAGCGAAACTTGCTGTTTATGTTGCTTACAAATACTACTTTAATCTTTTACACAAAATTGAAAGAACCCCATCTAAAACATTAAAAGAAAAACGAATACGAGTTTCCAATCCAAAAAAAATGGCTCTTTTAGTGGAGTCGTATTTTAATTTTAAACTTAATTTAGTCTAATCTATTTTTAATATACAATAACTATAAATGACAATCGCACACTATATACTGATCACCGTAATCACTTATGCAGGTATGGAAGGAGTTACTTGGTTCGTCCATAAATACGTAATGCACGGTTTTTTATGGGTACTTCACGAAGATCATCACCAGCCAAGATACCAACATGTTTTCGAGAAAAACGATGCTTTTTTTGTGATTGGTGCTATTCCGAGTATTGCACTTTTTTATTTCGGGGTCAATCCAGAATTAAATTATAAGTTTTTTATCGGTCTGGGAATTTTGTTTTATGGAATTACCTATTTTATGGTTCATGACGTGTTAATACATCAACGGTTTAAATGGTTCAAAAACACAAAAAATAGTTATTTAATTGGTCTACGAAAGGCACATAAAATACATCACAAACACTTAGGAAAAGAAGATGGCGAATGTTTTGGGATGCTAAATGTTCCAAAAAAATATTTTAAGAAACCTTTTTCAGTTAAATGACACCGCTCTATTTTTATATTCTTCTTTTTTCTGTAGCTGTTCCTCTACTTTATACCCTATTTTTCAAGGACTTTATAAAACATTGGAAGTATTTCACTATTTCAACAGTATTAGTAGCTGTATTTTTTTTGATATGGGATTTTTATTTTACAGCAATTGGTGTTTGGTCATTTAATTATGATTACTGTTTAGGAATTGAATTGCTTGGGATGCCCCTCGAAGAATGGCTGTTCTTTTTAATAATTCCCTTTTGTAGTTTGTTTATACATTATTGTGCTATCACCGTAAATCCAAATTTCAAATTCAACAAAAAGGCTTCATTTTACCTTACCATAACCCTTATAGTTTTAGTTTTTACTGTTGCTATTACTAACAGTACCAAATATTATACTGCAGTAAATTTCTTTGTTTTAGCGATGGTATTATCTCTGGGCTTGTTGTTTTTTAGAACGTATCTTCAAGAATTCTATGCTAGTTTTATTGTTATTTTGATACCCTTTTTTATCGTCAACGGTATTTTAACAGGCTCTTTTATTGAGACCCCTATTGTTAGTTACAATAATTTAGAAAACCTAGGAATTCGACTTTTTACGATTCCAGTGGAAGACATTGGCTACGCTTTTTCAATGTTATTTGGGAATCTTATGATTTTTGAAACCCTAAAAAAAAGACTCCATAAAACTACTTAAAATGTCCTTATTTATTAAAAGTCACTCAAATATTTTTACGTTAAAATCGGAAGTTACTTTACCGATGTCAATTTCAACCGCTTGGGATTTTTTTAGCTCTCCCCATAATCTTTCAAAAGTTACTCCTCCAGAGATGAATTTTCTAATTACCTCGGGGCCACCAAAAAAAGCATATGCCGGACAAATTATAAGCTATAAGGTCAATGTTTTAAAATATTTTCGGTTGAATTGGGTAACCGAAATAACCCAGGTAGAATTTGAACAATACTTTATAGACGAACAACGATTTGGACCCTATAAAATGTGGCACCACGAGCATTTATTTGAGCCTGTTGATGCTAATAATTGTAAAATGACTGATATTGTTAGTTATAAATTACCCTATGGATTACTCGGTAAATTAGGCCACAAGCTTTTTGTAAAAAAACAGTTGAGAACTATTTTTGAGTATCGAACACAGCAAATTAAAAGCTTTACAGGCTCCTAGAATACTTTAAAAATTGCATTAGCGTAAACATACCAGTTAAAAGGAAAAGGTTAATACCCCTGAGTGAGTCGTTTAATATACTTTCCAACCACATCAAATTCTAAATTTACACGAGTACCAACATTAAATTCCTTAAAATTAGTATGATGGATGGTATAGGGAATAATAGCAACAGTAAACTCATTTTTTTTAGAGTCCACTACTGTTAAGCTCACTCCGTTTACTGTAATCGATCCTTTTTCAATGGTTACATTACTATAGTCGTCCTCGTATTTAAAGCTAAAATAGGTGCTTCCTTCTAGTTCTGATACACGAGTACATATTCCAGTTTGATCTACATGCCCTTGCACTATGTGACCGTCTAGACGTTGTTGTAATTTCATGGACCTCTCAAGATTTACCAAATCCCCAACTTTTAAGTCTCCAATATTCGATTTGTCTAGTGTTTCCTTTATGGCGGTAACTACATAGTTATCGTTGTTAATTTTCACAACAGTTAAACAAACACCATTATGTGCGAGACTTTGGTCTATTTTTAATTCTTGGGTGATAGAACTTTTTACTTCAATATTAATATTGGTTCCCTCTTTTGTTAGGGAAACAATTTCTCCCATTGATTCAATTATTCCTGTAAACATAATTACATTTAGTTACATTTGTAAAACAAAAATAATGATAAAAAAAGGGATCTAGGTTAAATGAATAAGCAAAATAAAATAGTAGTTGGGATTTCTATTGGAGACTTAAATGGGATTGGCAGTGAAATAGTTTTAAAAACATTACAAGACCCAAGAATTCTTGATTTTTTTACGCCTGTAATATTTGCGTCTCTTGAAATCATGAATTTTTTTAAAAAACACTATCATATCGATTGTAATTTATTTGGAATAGACAAATTAGAAGCGATCCAAGAAAAAAAAATTAATGTTTTTAATTGCTGGAAAGAGCCGGTAACTATAAATTTTGGCACAGAGAGCCCAAAAATAGGCTCCTATGCTATAAAGGCTTTAAACGCATCGGTAGCCGCACTAAAAAATAACAAAATAGATGTATTGGTGACGGCTCCTATTAACAAATCTAATATTCAATCAGAAGACTTTAATTTTCCAGGCCATACCGATTTTTTAAATAAGGAGTTAGAGGGCAAAAGCTTAATGTTGATGATTAAAGATTCGTTAAGGGTTGGATTGTTAACAGATCATGTAGCGGTTAAAGATGTTTCCAAAAAAATTACCAAAGACTTAATAGAAAAAAAAATAAGAACGATCGAGGATAGCTTGACCAAGGATTTTGGTATTCGAAAACCCAAAATAGCTGTTTTAGGGATTAATCCTCATAATGGAGATCATGGTGTCATCGGAAGCGAAGATGACACGGTATTAAGACCCGTTTTAAAAAATCTTTTTGATGAGGGAATTTTAGTTTACGGACCTTATGCGGCAGATAGTTTTTTTGGAACCGGAAATTATGAGAATTTTGACGCTATCATAGCCTCCTATCACGATCAAGGCCTTGTACCTTTCAAGACGCTATCCTTCGGGAAAGGTGTAAATTATACCGCAGGATTAAATAAAGTCAGGACCTCTCCAGATCACGGTACTGCCTTTGACATTGCAGGAAAAAATATAGCAGACAACGCTTCTTTTAAGGCAGCTGTTTTTAACGCCATCGACATATTTAAGCAAAGAGAAGAACACGAAACACTTTCCAATAATCCTTTAAAAACGTCAACCCATAAGAAGCCATTTTATAAGAAAAAACAATAATTCGCTTCAAATTCTATTTTGTTCTTAAGCGTAATGTGCTTTAAAAATTAAATACCAAAAAAGATTTGCTAAAAAAGATATGCAGTATAATTATTTTTTTATCTTTGCAGCCGCGTTATTGAAAAGTTAGTTGTGTATAACAGCTGTGTGATTATGAAGCAATTGAAAGAATTTATAATTCCTTTTATAGGGTTAAAATTAGGAAAGCACTCGTTTGACTTTAAAATAAACAAAACGTTCTTTGAGTATTTTGAGTATGAAGATTTTAATAATTCAGAAATTGATCTTGATGTACTGCTAATTAAAAAAAATACCATGTTGGAGTTTACGTTAGCCTTTAAAGGATATGTAAACGTAAACTGTGATGTAACTAATGAGCCTTACAACCAAGACATCACAGGATCATTTGATTTTATCGTGAAATTTGGTGACGAATTTAATGATGAAAATGAAGAGTTAATTATAATACCTCATGGAAGTTATGAATTTAATATTCAGCAATACGTCTATGAATCAATTGTATTGGCAGTTCCAACAAAGAGAATCCATCCAGGAATCGAAGCTGGGACTTTAAAATCTGACATTCTAAATAAACTTGAAGAGTTGCGTCCAACGACTGAAGGTGATAAACCCGATGCGAAAGATGAAAATACAGACCCAAGATGGGACAAATTAAAAAATTTATTAACAGACAAATAAAAAAGTAATGGCACATCCAAAAAGAAAAATCTCCAAAACTAGAAGAGATAAAAGAAGAACGCATTACAAAGCAACTACACCACAAATAGCCACAGATCCTACAACAGGAGAGTCTCATTTATACCACCGAGCACACTGGCATGAAGGAAAGTTATATTACCGCGGTCAAATAGTTATTGACTCCGTTGAAGAAGTAGCTTAGTGCGAAAAAACACTCAAAAAAAACGCTCACATTAATGTGAGCGTTTTTTTATGGTAATCATTTTTTTAAAATTTTAAAATCAGATAAAAATTAAGCGTTTTTTTCTTGTTTTTGACTATTTTTTAGTAATTTTCGACCGATTTAGAGGAATTTTGCCTCTTTTTGATAAATTAATTCAAAAATATGAGTAAAATCACAGCAGCAATTACAGCTGTAGGAGGCTACGTCCCAGATTACGTTTTATCCAATCAAATTTTGGAAACGATGGTAGACACCAATGATGAGTGGATTACTGCTAGAACGGGTATAAAAGAACGCAGAATATTAAAAGATAAAGACAAGGGAACATCGTTTCTTGCCATACAAGCTGCAAAGGACCTTCTTAAAAAAAATAATACTGACCCCAAGGAAATAGATATGATTGTTATGGCAACTGCTACGCCAGATATGCCAGTTGCAGTAACCGGATCTTATGTTGCAACTCAAATTGGAGCAGAAAATGCTTTCTCATACGATTTAATGGCCGCTTGTTCTAGTTTTTTATTTGGAATGTCTGTAGCTGCCAAGTATATTGAGTCGGGACGTTACAAAAAAGTGCTTTTAATAGGAGCCGATAAAATGTCTTCGATAATTGATTATAAAGATCGTACAACCTGTATCATTTTTGGAGATGGGGCAGGAGCAGCTCTTTTCGAGCCAAATTACGAAGGACTGGGCGTACAAGACGAACTGTTAAGAACAGATGGTTCTGGAAGAGAGTCCTTAAAAATTGATGCCGGAGGCTCTTTGCTTCCAGCTTCAACAGAAACAGTAGAAAATAATCAACATACTGTGTTTCAGGATGGAAAAACAGTATTTAAATTTGCTGTTACTCGAATGGCGGATGTTTCCGAGAAAATATTAGAAAGAAACCAGTTAACCGGAGACGATATTCAATGGCTGGTGCCTCATCAAGCAAATAACAGAATTATAGACGCTACTTCAAACAGAATGGAATTAGCCGAGGATAAGGTGATGAAAAATATTCACAAATATGGGAATACGACTTCCGCAACCTTACCTTTATGTCTTTGGGATTATGAGAAAAAACTTAAAAAAGGGGATAAATTAGTATTTGCCGCCTTCGGAGGTGGATTTACCTGGGGAGCTATGTACCTTACCTGGGCATATGACTCCTAATAAATAGAACAACTAAAACTGAAACCATGAATTTAAAAGAGATTCAAAATTTAATCAAGTTTGTAGCAAAATCTGGAGCTACAGAAGTAAAACTTGAAATGAATGATGTAAAGATCACGATCAAAACAGTTGATGAACAAGCAAAAGCTGACACGACTTACATTCAACAAATGCCTGCCCTGGCACCTCAAGTTGCCCCAGTACCAGTAGCGGCACCTCAAGCTACTTCCGAACCCTTAATGGAAGGGCTTCCAGAAACAGAAGACGCAAATTACATAACGGTAAAATCACCCATAATTGGTACTTTTTATAGAAAATCATCACCAGACCAACCCGCCTTTGTTGAGGTTGGAGACAGTGTCAAAGAAGGTGACGTTTTATGTATAATAGAGGCCATGAAACTTTTCAATGAAATTGAAAGTGAGGTTTCTGGAAAAATTGTCAAGTTTTTAGTCGATGATGCTACACCAGTAGAGTTTGACCAACCATTATTTTTGGTAGACCCATCTTAATTAATTAAATCTAAAATAGTCAAAATCATTATCCATTGTTTATTAATATGATTTTGGCGCATTGAAATTTATTGAAATTATGTTCAAAAAAATACTAATTGCCAATAGAGGAGAAATAGCATTAAGAGTAATTCGTACTTGTAGAGAAATGGGGATAAAGTCTGTAGCAGTTTATTCTACTGCGGATGCTGAAAGTCTCCATGTTAGATTTGCTGATGAAGCTGTTTGTATTGGCCCCGCACCAAGTAACGAAAGTTATTTAAAAATACCCAATATAATAGCTGCAGCTGAAATTACAAACGCTGATGCGATTCACCCTGGCTATGGCTTTCTTTCCGAAAATGCTAAATTTTCCAAATTATGTGAAGAACACAATATTAAGTTTATTGGCGCTTCTGAAGATATGATTAATCGTATGGGTGACAAAGCCATGGCTAAAACCACTATGATTGAGGCTGGGGTGCCATGCGTTCCCGGTAGCGAAGGCATTATTCCAGATTTTAAAACATGTGTAAAAGTAGCTAAAGAAACAGGGTATCCTGTGATGCTTAAAGCAAGTGCCGGTGGTGGCGGCAAGGGAATGCGAGCTGTTTGGAATGAAGAGGATCTTGAAAATGCCTGGAAATCTGCGAGAGCAGAAAGTAAAGCTGCTTTTGGGAATGACGATATGTACATGGAAAAACTTATCGAAGAACCTCGCCATATCGAAATACAGATTATCGGCGATAGTAAAGGAAACGCTTGTCATTTAAGCGAAAGAGATTGCTCTATACAAAGACGTCACCAGAAGTTAACCGAAGAAACGCCAAGTCCATTCATGACAGATAAACTTCGGGAAGAAATGGGACTTGCCGCCGTAAGAGCTGCTGAGTATATAAAATATGAGGGAGCAGGAACCGTTGAATTTTTAGTTGATAAACATCGAAATTTTTATTTCATGGAAATGAACACACGGATCCAAGTTGAGCATCCAATTACAGAACAAGTAATCATTGATTTTGATTTAATAAGAGAACAAATAAAAGTTGCAGCCGGCATTCCTATTATGGGGGTAAACTATTTTCCTAAACTCCATTCTATTGAGTGTCGAATCAATGCTGAAGATCCTTTCAACGATTTTAGACCTCACCCTGGTAAAATTACAGAACTACACTCACCAGGAGGTCATGGGGTTCGCTTAGACACGCATGTTTATGCAGGATATACAATACCTCCAAATTATGACTCCATGATTGCAAAATTAATTACTACGGCACAAACGCGTGAAGAAGCCATTAGTAAAATGCGCAGGGCATTGGATGAGTTTGTTATAGAGGGAATTAAAACGACCATCCCCTTTCATAGGCAATTGATGGATCACCCCGATTTCATAGAGGGTAACTTTACAACCGCCTTTATGGATAGCTTTGAAATGAGTGAAATAGAAGAGGAAGAATAAAACTAAACTCCGAACTTAATGTTCGGAGTTTTTATTTAATAACCGTATAGTGTTCAATAGTAAAAAGATGACGATTCAAGAATTAAAATTTGAATTACAACAGCAATGTAAAGACTTAATTAAAAGTCGTCACAGGAGTATTTTAAATACCATATCAGATATCGAAACTTCCTTAAAGGACGAATCTAAAAGTACTAGTGGCGATAAGCACCATACGGGACGTGCTATGTTGCAAATTGAACGCGAAAATGCCGGTAAGCAATTAAATGAAATTGAAAAAGTGATTCGCCAACTGGATAAAGTCAATATTAGTGACACCTCAGAAACAATTCGTTTGGGAAGCATTATCGAAACTAACCAAGCGAATTTTTTTATAAGTATATCGGTAGGCAAACTACAGGTTCATGACACTATTTACCTTGGTGTAGCTCCAGCAGCTCCAATAGGCCGTTGCCTATTAGGAAAAGTAAAAAATGATCAATTTAATTTTAAAGGAGTTTTTTACAGAATATTAAATATCTATTAATTTAGATTAAAGGTATAAAAAAGCGCCTGGCCATCAAGAACTTACTATAGCCGCTATTTATAGGTTTTTATAAACGCTATACTTCTTCTTGTTTTCTAATAAATATGATCGTATTCAAGACATTTTTGGATGGTGGCTCATAACGATATTGTTGGAATGATGGGTGAAGAAAAAATTCTTGTTCTTTGTTTAATACTATAGTCGCAAGGGTTGTTTGATTATCATTCTTAGGCTCAACAAGTCGATATGATAAGGTTTTACCATTAGGCAGAGTTTCTGCCAATTGATTAAAAATTTCTTCTTTAGGTTCGGCATCAGACGCAATAATAAGATGGTCACATTCTTCAACAATAGTTTTAGAAAAATGATCTCCTGTAATTATGGTTATCTGATCATTTAAATCGAGGCTGTTAATTAATTTTCTGGATATGTCTGCAGTCTCTGAATTTATCTCAACTCCAATACTTTTTACGCCAAACAATTTCCAAAATAATATAAGGGTTATTGGTGCAGGGCCACTTCCTAAAAAAACAATTTTGGCATTCGATTTTAAATTTGCACCTACATATTCTTTAGTCACGAGATGTTCATAGCCTATACCAAATCTGTTATTAAAAACTTCCCATGGATTTGGAGATGCCGTTATAAATTCGGCCTGCATTCGTTCTCTTCTGACTCCATCATTAAACATTATCTTGTTCATTAATATTGATGTATTCGCAAAGCCTGGCTTTACGTGTAATTCATCAGCAAATTTTTTACTAAAAGGAATGCCGGAATAAAATCTTAATAAATTAAGTTTTTCAGTAATTTTAATATCGGAGACATTTAATATTTCATTTTCAGATAAAGTTTTTATAGAATAAAAAATTTCTTTACAATTTGAACGTATTTCTTGAAATATTTCAAATGGAACACCCCCCAAATCCCTCAACTTATTAATTTGAGAGCTAAAGTAATTAGCCTCCTCTTTTGTTTTTAATCCTTTATCTTTTAGACTTAGTAAGGAGTTGTAAATATTAATAACCTCAATCGAAGCTTCATTTTTTTTATTCATTGACTTTTGCTTTTTAAAATAGTATGTTCAAGATACAATTAATTATTTCATTAGCGATACGTCATAATTAGGTTAAATATTACACCATAAATTTATTTAAAACATATTCAGCAATTTGAATGGCATTGGTTGCCGCACCTTTTCTTAAATTATCACTTACAATCCACATATTTAATGTATTTTCTTGACTTTCATCTTTTCTTATTCGCCCCACAAAAACATCATCTTTATCATGCGCATAAATAGGCATGGGGTAGGTATTGGTAACGGGATTATCTTGAACGGTAATCCCTGGGGTTTCGTGTAGGATTTTTCTAATTGAACTAAGTTCAAAACTCTTTTCAAACTCAACATTTACCGATTCACTATGTCCTCCGGAAGTAGGAATTCGGACCGCAGTTGCCGAAATCGCAAACGATTGGTCATCTAAAATTTTTTGAGGCTCACGAGCCAATTTCATTTCTTCTTTAGTATAGCCATTCTCTTCAAAGTCATCACAATGAGGCAACGCATTTTTATGTATTGGATAGGGGTATGCCATTTCGGTTTTTACACCTTTAATTTCGTTTTCTAATTGTTTAACAGCCTTAACACCCGTTCCAGAAACAGATTGATAGGTAGAAACAATTACACGTTTCATTTTATATTTATGATGTAACGGAGCTAATGCCATTACTAATTGAATCGTGGAGCAGTTTGGGTTGGCAATAATTTTATCCTCTTTGGTTAGAACGGAGGCATTAATTTCTGGGACTATTAATTTTTTTGTTACATCCATTCTCCAGACAGAAGAATTATCAATCACCACAGTTCCTGATTCGGCAAACTTAGGAGCCCATTCTAAAGAGACGGTACTTCCAGCAGAGAATATGGCAATTTCAGGCTTTTTTAAAACCGCCTCTTCCAATCCAATTATTTTGATAGTACGATCCTGATAACGAATCGAGTTTCCGATAGAATTTTTTGAGGCAACAACCACTAGTTCAGAAATTGGAAACTTTCGCTCCTCTAATAATTTTATCATAATGGTTCCTACCATTCCGGTAGCTCCAACAACTGCTAATTTCATATAGGTATTTACTTGAAAGTTTGATCCTTTAGTTTATGTATTAACAAAAATAAGGCATTGACGCCTAAAATTTTTTAATAGTGAAAAAAAAGATTTAACTCAACGGTTATTTTCTAGTTATAACTCGTTTTACTCTTTGTGAGATAGCCGTTAATAATTCGTACGAAATGGAGTTGATACTATCTGTAAGGCTTTCTAAATTATTTTCTGCTCCAAATACAATTACTTCGTCTCCTTCTTTGCAATCGATGTTAGTAATCTCTATCATTAACATATCCATACAAACATTCCCAATAATAGGAGCTTTTTTGCCATGAACCCACACCCATCCTTTTCCATTACCATAAGACCTGCTGATACCATCAGCATGTCCAATGGGTAATGTGGCAGCAATTATAGGGCTGGTACTTTTAAAAGACCTATTGTATCCAACACTTTCACCAACGTTAATATGATGAATTTGAGATATAACAGTTTTTAGGGTGGCGATTGGAGTAAAGCTTTTCTGCTCCTCTAAAATATTACTAAAACCATACAAGCCTATGCCACACCTGACCATATCAAATTGTGCCTTGGGGAAATTTAATAACCCAGACGTGTTACACATATGTAATATAGGTTGCGAGTCAAGTTTCGAAGATAAACTTTCAGAAATGGACGAAAATAAATTGATTTGAGCCTCTGAAAAATTCTTTTCATCTAAATCTTCACTTGCTGCTAAGTGAGAGAATACGGAGGTGATTTTTGTAGCTGTTGTGGTGTTTAAGAGAGAGATAACTTTAGGCGTTTCACGTTCATTAAATCCCAATCGATTTAATCCCGTATTAAATTTTATATGAACAGGATAGTTAGATTGTTTTTTTTCTGTAGCAATTTTTATAAAATGGTTTAGTGCTCTTTCGCTATATAAACTTGGTTCTAGGCATCGGTCGATGAGTGTTTCAAAATTTTCAAGCTGAGGATGTAGTACCAGTATAGGAGTTTTGATCCCTGCATTTCGCAATCTTACTCCTTCACTCACATAGGCAACTGCAAAATAATCAATCCCTAAAATTTCTAATTCTTTCGCAATCACAGTGGCGTCACTTCCGTAAGCAAATGCTTTTACAACCCCTAATAATTTTGTGTCATCATTTAATTTAGATTTCAAATAACAGTAGTTGTTACCTAGGGCGGTAAGATTTATTTCTAAAACTGTTTCGGTAGTTTTTGGCATCCCTTAGGCTTCCTTTTTTTTAGAAATATCTTCAGCATCTTTAACATTGATATTTCGAACCTTTTCTCGTAACATTAATTTATAATAAGCGGACCTGCTTAAAGGTTCATATTCGTCCACTTCACCCAACAAAACTAATTCATCACTCTTAGCCTTCCGGTAACTATAATTTGCAAGATTTCCAGTACGTGTACAAACCGCATGAACTTTTGTGACATATTCAGCGGTTGCCATGAGAGCTGGCATAGGCCCAAAAGGGTTCCCCTTAAAATCCATGTCCAGTCCCGCAACAATTACCCGAACGCCTCTGTTGGCGAGATCATTACAAACTTTAACGATTTCATCATCAAAAAATTGAGCTTCATCTATCCCAACTACATCGCAATTATCGGCTAAAATAGGGATATTAGCTGCTGCTGGAACGGGGGTAGATTGAATTTCGTTACTATCATGAGACATTACCCTTTTGTCGTCATAACGCGTATCGATAGCAGGTTTAAAAATTTCAACTTTTTGCTTAGCAAACTTTGCGCGCTTTAAACGTCTTATTAGTTCCTCTGTTTTACCCGAAAACATTGAGCCAGCTATTACTTCAATCCATCCAAATTTTTCTTTTTGATTAACGGTATTTTCGAGAAACATAAAATTATTTTAAACTAAAACTAAATTCTTTGACGTTTACATAAAGGTTGTGTAAATTTATAAAAACAAAATAGAAAATTTGCTTTATTTTTATAAGTTATGAAGAAGAAAGTCCTTTCCCAAATAAATGCAATAGCTCAGGGGATTGTTAGCTCAGAAAATGAGATCGATATTTCCAAATTAAAAAACGAATTGTTGCAGCTTTATGAAAAGCTAACGATTTTAGAATTCTTAGAATCTAGTGTTGAAACTGAATTTGAAAAACCAGAAAGAACCGCAACAGACTCGAAAACATATAGAGAACAAAATTGGTTTAAAGAACCAGATCCAGTGCCACAAAACCCTCATGAGGAAGAACTGGTAGAACCCTTGACTGAAAAAATTAAAGATATTGTTGCCAATATGCCCAATGAAAACGAGGAAGCTATTGAAGAGTTATTAAAAGAAATTATTCCATCAAAAGAAACTTCAAAAAATGATTTAGAAGAATTTGCCGCATCTTACACAGAAAACCCTGTTTTTGAAAGAAAGCAAAAGATGGAAGTTGAGGAAAAACCAAAGTCGATTAACGACAACATCAATTCGGGTCTTCAAATCGGTCTAAATGATCGAATAGCTTTTATAAAACAGTTATTTAATAATAGTACAGACGATTACTTAAAAGTGTTATCTCAAATTAACTCGATGGACACTTTTGAGGAAGCTCAGATCTTTATACAAAGTAAAGTAAGGTTAGATTATAATTGGGCTGAAAAGGAAACCTATGTCGATCGTTTTTTGTTGATTATTGAAAAAAGTTTCAACTAGAAATGAAGAAACTTTATATCGTTCCAACGCCAATAGGAAATCTAAAAGACATTACTTTTAGAGCGATTGAAGTTTTAAATAAAGTAGACTTCATATTAGCGGAAGACACTCGAACAAGCGGGAAACTCCTAAAACATTACGAGATTGCAACTCCCATGCAATCTCACCATATGCACAATGAACATAAAACCGTTTCTGGAATTGTAGAGCGAATTCAAGCAGGCGCTATGGTTGCTTTAATAAGCGATGCCGGAACTCCTGCGATTAGTGACCCGGGGTTTTTGCTTACTCGCGCATGCGTTGAAGCAGGTATTGAGGTAGATTGTCTGCCGGGAGCGACTGCTTTTGTACCTGCATTAGTAAATAGTGGGCTGCCCAACAACAAGTTTAATTTTGAAGGGTTTTTACCACCAAAAAAAGGACGCAAAACACGATTAAAATTGTTAGCTAAAGTAGAAAGCACCATGATTTTTTACGAATCTCCTCACAAGCTAATCAAAACCCTCCATCATTTTGTTGAATATTTTGGTGCAGAAAGACCCCTTTCCGTATCAAGAGAGATCTCTAAAATTCATGAAGAAACGATACGAGGTACCGCAGAAGAGGTATTGAATTACTACACTAAAAAACCTCCTAAAGGAGAAATTGTGATTGTCGTTGGAGGATTAAGTTGAATGACAAGGCTTTAGTTAGAAAGGGTTTTTAGAACGTAATTATAAATTTCCAAAAATCACACAGAGATTTGTATTTTTCTAGTTACATTTACCTATAACTTCCCTTTAATGAGATTAATCTTAATTCATTTCCTTTATGCGCTGGACGATAAAACCAAAACCAGATCCAGATACTGTTGCCCGTCTATCTAATGAATTAGCTGTAGATTCGACTACTTCTTTTTTATTAGCACAACGGGGAATTGAGACTTTTGAAGAAGCTAAAAACTTTTTTAGGCCCGATTTAAATGACTTACATGATCCTTTTTTAATGAAGGATATGAAAAAAGCAGTCACCAGAATTGAAGAAGCGGTCGAACATCAAGAAAATATTTTAATCTATGGAGATTACGATGTAGATGGCACTACGAGTGTTGCTTTATTATCTTCTTATTTGTTGTCTTTTTATCCGAATGTTGCCACCTACATTCCAGATAGATACGAGGAAGGTTATGGCATCTCTTATAAAGGAATTGATTTTGCTGAAGACAATAATTTTAGTTTAATCATTGCTTTGGACTGCGGTATTAAAGCCATCGATAAAGTAACGTATGCCTCTAAAAAAGGAATCGATTTTATTATTTGTGATCATCATAGGCCGGGAGCTGAAACTCCGCAAGCTAAGGCAGTTTTGGATCCTAAACAAGAAGACTGTGAGTACCCCTTCAAAGAATTATGTGGTTGTGGAGTAGGTTTTAAACTTATACAAGCTCTGGCATCCAAAAAAGGAGAAACCATTGAAGATTTAGTACTGTATTTAGATTTAGTAGTAACCGCCATTGGAGCAGATATTGTACCCATAGTAGGAGAGAATAGAACACTCGCTTATCATGGTTTAAAAGTTATCAATAAAAATCCCCGTCCAGGATTTGAAGCTATTTTAAAGCAAGTAAAAAAAGAAAAACTAACCATAACCGATGTCGTGTTCATTATCGCTCCTCGAATTAATGCAGCTGGAAGAATGAAACATGGAAATCATGCAGTTACATTATTATGCGAAACCGATATTAATTTAGCAGCTAAATATGCCATTGATATCGATACATACAATACCGATCGGCGAGATGCCGACAAGCAAATTACCATTGAAGCACTTACTCAAATAGAGAAAAATATGGAACAAGATAGATTTACCTCTGTTGTTTACAATGAGAATTGGCATAAAGGAGTGATAGGTATTGTTGCTTCTAGACTTATAGAAACCTATTACCGTCCGACCTTGGTTTTTACAAAAAGCGGTGAAATGCTAGCAGCTTCAGCTAGAAGTGTAAAAGGTTTTGATGTATACAATGCGTTGGAAAAATGCTCAGAACATATAGAACAATTCGGAGGTCATAAATATGCTGCCGGGTTAACCCTGAAACCAGAAAACTATAAAGGCTTCAAAGCCCAGTTTGAAAAGGTAGTTGAAGAAACTATCGATCCAAAATTGCTCGTACCAGAAATTAGTATCGATTCACAAATTAGTCTTTTGGATATCACTCCAAAATTTTATAGAATTTTAAGTCAGTTTGCACCTTTTGGCCCTGGAAATATGACCCCTGTTTTTATGTCGGAGGATATACGAGATACAGGGTATGGAAAACAAGTAGGAGAAGATAAAACACACCTACGATTTACGGCAACCCAACATGGAAAAGGGAACATTGTGGGGATTGGTTTTGGATTGGGAAAGCAAATAGAACTTATTGAAAATAAGAAACTATTTAAGGCTGCATACACTATCGATGAAAATGAATGGAACGGAACTGTTAGCTTGCAATTAAAGATAAAGGACATTAAACCGTAAGGATTTCATCATCTATTAATAATTCTTCATTTCGAAGCCTCAATATAATTTGAGCAACCGCTATTGTGTCTTTTTCACAATATCTAATAATACGATCAATATCTTGATTTACATAAAAAACATCCCGCACCTCACTACCATCAATATCATCTTTTGGGGATGGAATCCCTAAAATATGTGTCATTAATTTTAAAGAAGTATAGGTTTTATAATCACCAAATTTCCATAACTCTAGTGTGTCTAAATGTGGAACTTCCCAAGGTTTTTTCCCAAATAAATTTAGTTTAAAAGGAATATCAATGCTGTTGACAATCATTCTTCTTGCGATAAAAGGAAAATCAAATTCCTTTCCATTATGAGCACATAATAAATGATAAGGTTTGTTGAAGTGTGTTTCTAGTAAGTTTTTAAAGTTGTTTAAAATATCTTTTTCTTCTCCAAAAAAAGATTTCACCCTAAAATTTCGGAGATTTCCTTTAAAAACAAAATATCCAACCGATATACAGACTATTTTTCCAAATTCTGCCCAAATACCTGCCCTATCGTAAAATTCTTCAGGTGTAAATTCCTCTTTTCTTTGATACTTAGTTTTTTGTTCCCAGAGTTGTTTCGCAGTTTTATCCAATTCAGAATACATGGCAAATAAAGGAACCGTTTCAATGTCTAGAAAGAGTAGATTTTCTAGTTTAATTCTTTTTAACATAGTCGATTAGTTACAATTGGGGAGTAATGTTAAAGATAATAAAAATAAAAAAGCAATATTCATTTATTGTTCTTCAAGTACTTTTTTAAATAAAAAAGCTATCTAAGATTTTATTTGTCAAAAAATTCAGACATTTACAATCGAGAAGAATAGTATATGTTAACGATCGAAAATTTTAAATCTCTTGAAAACGGGGATATTACCAAAAAACAATTCTTAGAATTAATTAAGTCCACTAGCTCATCTACTAAGTTAGAGAAAATTTTATACAATTTAGAATACGAAGATCAACTCTATAAGTTACAATCTGAATTGGTAAACCTTCAAGAATGGGTGTCAAAAAATAAAAAGAGAGTTTGTATCATATTTGAAGGTAGAGATGCAGCAGGAAAAGGGGGGGCAATCAGAAGAATGACTCAACATTTAAATCCTAGATCAAGACGGGTAGTGGCCTTAGCGAAGCCTACAGAAATAGAACAAGGACAATGGTATTTTAGAAGATATATAAAAGAAATGCCCAACCCAGGAGAGCTTGTTTTTTTTGACAGAAGTTGGTATAATAGAGCGGTAGTAGAGCCAGTCATGGGTTTTTGCACCCAAGAACAATACAGAAAATTTATGATTCAAGTCCCTAAGTTTGAACAGATGCTTCATGAAGACGGAATTATATTAATTAAATTTTGGTTTTCAGTCACCAAAGATGAGCAGTTAAGAAGGTTTAAATCTCGAATTGAAAGCCCTTTAAAAAAGTGGAAGTTCAGTTCAGTTGATGAGGAAGGTCAAAATAAATGGGACTTATATACGCAATACAAAGATCAAATGTTTGCTCATACCCACACTACCTCTAGTCCTTGGATAATTATTAAAACAAATAATAAAAAAGTAGCTCGATTAGAGAGTTTAAGGCACGTCCTCTCAAGATTTGATTATGGTGCTAAAGGCAATTCAGGAATAACACTTTTACCAGATCCAAATATTGTAAAACCCTATCACTGAACCTCAAAAAAAATTGATAAAAATGAAGGATAAATTTACAAGGAAAGATATCGAGCTTTTAAATAAAAAAAGAGGATTAAAGATGTTGTTGTTAAAAGATAAGATCAACATCAGTAGAGTTTTAAGGTATATACGTTATGAAAATAGATTAAAGCAATTGCAGGAAGAATTGATAAAGCTTCAAAAGTGGGTTAAAAAAAATAACGAAAAAATAGTCTTTGTTTATGAAGGGAGAGATGCAGCAGGGAAGGGAGGTGCAATTCGCAGAGTTACCGAACATTTAAACCCAAGGGAATTTAAAGTAGTCGCTTTACCCAAACCAACAGATGAAGAAAGGGGACAATGGTATTTTCAGCGCTACACCAATTTATTACCGAGGAAAGGAACGATGGTTTTTTTTGATAGAAGTTGGTATAACAGAGCAATTGTAGAACCGGTAAATAAATTTTGTACTCAAGAGGAATATGAAATATTCATGAATCAAGTAAATGATTACGAAAGAATGATTACTGAATCAGGAATTCGTTTAATAAAATTATACTTTTCGATTTCTAAAAATGAACAAGAAAAACGATTTAAAGACATCATAGGAAGCCCTATCAAGAAATGGAAATTTAGTTCGATCGATCAAAAAGCATTAGAGCTTTGGGACGATTATACAGATTATAAGGATAATATGTTTTTAAAAACGAACACTTCATTAGCTCCTTGGAAGGTTATTAAAGCGAACAAAAAAACAAAGGCAAGAATTGAAGCTATTGAATATATCCTAGGTGAAATTCCATACGAGAATAAAGACTTAGGCGTAATCGAATCTGTTGATTATGATGTTTAGTTTATAGACTGTAGCAACAAATTATTTTAAAGATATAAAATTCCATATATTTAATAAATTTGCAATTAGAAAATTTTAACACTCTGGTGGCCAATGAGATTAAAGAATTTAATGCCTTATTTAATTTTTTAAACTTAAATTATTTGTTGGTAGACTAGACCCCTAATTACATCTTTTGTTTTGGCTTGATAATTGAAAAATATAGTAAATAAAATAAATGAGTTTTTTAAATAGATCCTTAAGGTCTCGTATATTTTTATCGATGATACTCTTAGTAATAGGAGCATCAGTCCTTATTGTGGTAGTAACGGTATTTCAATATCGTGAAAATACGAATGATTATCATCGAGAACGGCTTATTAGAAAAGAGACAGCCATACGAGAAAATATCGACTATGTCATCAAAAACACTTCTTACGCGGTTGAGACAGATAAGATCCCGTTAATTTTTAAAAATAAAATTTATGAGATTAAAGACATTCATAAAATTGATCTCTTTTTATACGATCTAGAAGGTAATATCCTAATTTCTTCAAAACCTTCCTTTACTGAAGATACACTTTACGCTAACATTTCAAATCAAGTTCTAGTAGGTTTAAAAAATTCGTCCGATAAGCATTATATTGAGAAATTTATAGAAAATAAATTCGAATACCAATCTTCTTTTTCGTACATAACAGATCATCAATATAAACCCATTGCTATATTAAATTTACCCTATTTTGAAGATGATGATTTTTTAAATTATGAGTTAAAAGAATATTTATGGCGTCTTGGATTTGCTTATATATTGATGTTATTATTTGCTGTTGTTTTAGCTTATTTTTTATCTACATATATTACCCGATCTCTTAATTCAATTTCAAATACTATAAAGGAGACAAGGCTGGACAAACGAAATAAAAAGATATTAATTCCGCTTCAGTCTCAAGAGGTTTCAACTTTAGTGGAGGCTTATAACGAAATGATTGATGAACTTGAAAAAAGTGCCGCTCAATTGGCTTCGAACGAACGCGAAGCAGCCTGGCGAGAGATGGCAAAACAAGTAGCGCACGAAATAAAAAATCCGTTAACACCGATGCGATTGACTGTTCAGAGTTTTGAACGAAAATTTGATCCTTCAGATCCAGACATCCTAAATAAAATGAAGGAGTACAGTCATAGTCTAATACAACAAATTGATACGATGAGTTCTATCGCATCAGCTTTTTCAACCTATGCAAAAATGCCCGCACAACAAGATGAGACCATCAATATTGTAAAGATTACAAAACTTGCGTTGGATATTTTCAACGAGGACTATATTTTTTTCAATTCAGAAAACGAGGTAATCACTATTAAATTTGATAGGACGCAACTAATAAGAGTGATCACTAATTTAATAAAAAACAGTATTCAAGCAATAAGCGAGAGCCAGCCTGAAAATCCGAATATTAAAGTGAATGTTTATAAAGAAAATTATTTTGCCTTGATTTCAGTTATGGACAACGGAATAGGAATAAAAGACGAGAATAAAGCCTTAGTTTTTGAGCCTAAATTCACGACAAAAACAAGTGGAATGGGTTTAGGTCTGGCTATGGTAAAAAAGATTGTAGAAACCTACGGAGGAGATATAAATTTTATGGAAAACATTAATGAAGGAGTCACCTTTACCGTAAAAATACCACTCGAATAAATAGGTGTTTTGTAAATTTGTATTGTACTCTAATAAAATTAAGATTAAACATTATCATATGAAATTCAATAACATTCTATCAGAAACTTCTGACCACATAACAACAATAACTATCAATAGGCCAACAAAACTCAATGCTTTAAATAAGGAAACCACTCAGGAACTACATTTAGCTTTTAAAAATGCAGAGGGAGACAGTGGCACGAAAGTTATTATTATTACCGGTAGTGGGGAAAAGGCTTTTGTCGCTGGAGCTGACATTAGTGAATTTGCACATTTCTCAGTCTCAGAAGCAGAAAATTTAGCTTCAGAGGGACAGGCTTTACTATTTGATTTTATAGCGAACCTAAGCACTCCAGTTATTGCTGCAATCAATGGGTTTGCGCTTGGAGGAGGTTTAGAATTAGCTATGGCGGCTCATTTTAGAGTGGCTTGTGATCATGCCAAAATGGGCCTTCCAGAAGTATCATTGGGAGTGATTCCTGGATATGGGGGAACCCAACGCTTACCACAGCTAGTGGGAAAGGGACGAGCAATGGAAATGATCATGACAGCGGGGATGATTGATGCTTCAACCGCATGTAATTACGGATTGGTAAATCATGTTACAAGCCAGGAGGATTTATTAGTAGTGTCTCGTAAAATTGCTTCAAAAATAATGAGAAACTCTTCGGTTGCTATCGCTTCTGCAATTATAGCAGTTAATGCAGGTTATATGGAAGGTCAGAACGGATATGATGAGGAGATACGTCAATTTGGGAAATGTTTTGGAACTGCAGATTTTCGTGAAGGAACTACTGCTTTTTTAGAAAAAAGAAAGGCTGATTTTCCAGGATAACAATTAAATTTTACCATCACATTCTTTATAGAATTGCTTTAAAAATTGTTCCATATAGTGATGCCGATTTTGAGCAATTTTCTTTCCTGTTTTTGTATTCATTTTGTCTTTAAGTAAAAGTAATTTCTCGTAAAAATGGTTAAGGGTTGGAGCTTTGGAATTTTTATATTCTTTTGGAGTCATTTTTAGATTTGGCTTGACTTTAGGATCATACAGTTTTCGATTTTTAAACCCCCCATAATTAAAACAACGTGCGATACCTATTGCACCCATAGCATCAAGTCTGTCAGCATCTTGCACTACATTCAGTTCATTTGAAAAATAAGTTTGTTGTTTATTCCCTCCTTTGAACGAAACATTCTCCATAATCGCAACAATTTGTTCAACTATCTCCTCTGAAACCCCTTCTGATATTAAAAAATCTTTTGCTATTTTTGGCCCTATCGTTTCGTCTCCGTGATGAAATTTAGCATCAGCAATATCGTGAAGAAGCGCCCCTAAAGAAACAACAAATAGATCGACTTTTTCAGTTTTCGAGATCAACAAGGCATTTTTATAAACCCGTTCAATATGAAACCAATCGTGACCTCCCTCTGAATTTTGTAATTCTTTTTTAACAAATTTGATAACCCGATTAATTACTTTAGTTTCATTCATTTGGGTAAAATATCTGATTTAATTTGCAATTCTATCTTATCGATTAGAGAGTCTACATCAAAATCTGAGACCTTCAACAAAGGGTGTAGGGTGTATTTTATTTTTACCCCTATTGGCATCGGAAACATACCGTAACGCTGTAATTTCCAGGAGTGATTTATCGTTAATGGCAGCACTTGTGCTTGTGGTATTTTTTTGAATAATAGTTCTAGTCCTTTTCTATGAAATCGTTTTGTATCTCCAGTTCGACTTCTTGTCCCCTCTGGAAATATTACGCCACTCCTATTGTTTCTATTGAGGTAGTCTGAAAATTTAATCATTTCAGAAAGGGCTTGTTTGGCGTTTTTGCGTTTTATGAGTATGGATCCACCGTGCCTTAGATTAAAAGACACCGATGGAATTCCTTTTCCTAACTCAAATTTAGAAACAAATTTAGGATGAAGTTTACGTAAAAACCAAATAATGGGTGGAATATCCCATAAACTTTGGTGATTGGATACGATTATAATAGGAATGTTTTTGGGGATATTTCTAGGTACTTTAAATTCAAAAGACGTACCCAAGATCTTTAAACAAAGTAAAATAAATAAGTTTAAGATATCCACACTTTTTTTATGAGCTTGATATCCGATAAAATTAAAACAGACCCACTGAATTCCATGAAAAATAAAGAGAAAAAAACCAAATATTAAATAAAATAATATAGTAAAAGGATAGCTTAAGATATAAAAAATAGGTTTCATAAAAAAGCCCGCTGGGGCGGGCGTAAATTTTAACAAACTTCGTTGTATGCGTCTTTTAAATTGTCAGATATCATATCTGCAGGACGCCCCTCTATGTGATGTCGTTCAATCATATGAACTAATTCTCCATTTTTAAACAAGGCCATGCAGGGTGAGCTAGGCGGAAAAGGAATCATGTGCGCTCTTGCAGCATCTACCGCTTCTTTATCGACCCCAGCAAAAACAGTGACTATTTGATCAGGCGTTTTATCATTTTGTAAAGACATGGCTGCGGCTGGCCTAGCATTGGCAGCAGCACAACCACAAACCGAATTTACTACTACTAAAGTAGTTCCTGGCTTACTTAATGTGCTATTTACATCCTCTGCATTATGTAATTCTGTGAATCCTACATTGGTTAGGTCTTCACGCATCGGTTTTACTAATTCTGGTGGATACATTTTTTATTAATTTTGGTTGTAAAAATAATTTCCGCAAAGATAACTAATTAAAAAATTTAATTTATACGTTAAATTAACTTTGGGATATCTTTAATAATGAATTTTAGGCTACAATTTTTTTGGTTTGTTATCTTTGTGCCTTTAAATAGTAATTAGACAAAAGATTATGATTAGATGGGTTGCAGCAATTGTAGGGTATTCTCTTTTTAGGTTTCCTGGAGCTATTATAGGTTTTTTATTGGGGAGTTTTTTTGAGAAAGGGAATTTAAAAAATAGTGGTTCGGGAACTATTTTTACCCAAACTAAGCGAGGTGTTTCTCCGGCTGAATTTGAATTAAACCTACTATCCCTAGCCTCTATTGTCATTAAAGCAGACGGTGTTGTAAATCAAAAGGAATTAGATTTTGTTCGAAAATACTTTGTTCAAGCCTATGGAAAGGAGCACGCAAATGCAACTTTTAAAGTTTTTAACGATGAGGTTAAAAAAAAGCAATTATCTGCTCAAAAAATTTCTTCTTTTTTAAGAAATCGAATACGATATGAATCTAGATTACAAATTTTACACTTCTTATTTAGTATCGCCAAAGCAGACGGACAAGTAAGTGAGTTAGAGGTAAGAGAAATTAATCTAATATCAGGTTATTTGGCAATTAACCAAAGAGACTTTGAAAGCATTAAAGCAATGTTTTTTAATAAACCTGATAGAGCTTATAAGATTCTTGAAATTGACAAAACAGCTTCTTCCTCAGAGATTAAAAAAGCTTATCGAACCATGGTTAAAAAATACCATCCAGATAAATTACAACACATGGATGAAGTCTACCGAAAAGGAGCAGAGGAAAAATTCAGAAGAGTACAGGAGGCTTATGAACAACTTCAAAGAGAAAGAGGATTTTAAATTTTTGTAAATTGAATTAACAATGCCAAATTTTCCACCCATCATAATTTACGCAATCCCTTTTTTTGTATTTGCCATGTTATTAGAGTTCGTTGTGTCCTCTAA
>Ga0206130_10001878_pt1 | contig 30224 bp, 33 predicted proteins | sample Helgoland_Spring_9_FD_148637 | JGI IMG/M metagenome (GOLD analysis project Ga0206130, IMG submission 148637) | Pelagic subsurface seawater microbial communities from Kabeltonne, Helgoland, North Sea - Helgoland_Spring_Bloom_20160512_1 | ecosystem: Environmental > Aquatic > Marine > Epipelagic ...
CCAAAGGGTGCTTCAAAAAGCTTAGTTCGTATAGCTCCGCACACGCAATTGTGCATCCGGCTTTACTCGGTGACGGTCACAGTCTTCATCATATCAGGCGTGCCCACAACGGCGCCATTGCCGCCTGTGCCCAGCTTGATTTGATCTACCACATCCATACCAGCTGTCACGCGGCCAACAACCGTGTACTGACCGTTCAGAAAATCGCCATCATCAAACATAATGAAAAACTGGCTGTTCGCTGAATTCGGGTTCTGGCTTCGCGCCATGCCGACGATACCGCGTTTGAACGGCTCGGACGAAAACTCTGCCTGAATGTCAGGCATATCAGAGCCGCCCATGCCAGCACGGGACGTATTACCGCTGGATTGACCAAACTGAACATCGCCCGTTTGCGCCATGAAGCCATCAATCACACGGTGGAAAACAACGCCATTATACGCGCCGCTTTCTGCAATCGCAGTGATCTGCGCGACATGTTTCGGGGCCAAATCCTCAAGTAAGTCGATGGTGATTGTACCATTGGCACCTTCACCAGCGACTTCAACCTGAAGGCCCGTCGCAAGCGCGGGGCTTGCGAACAGGCACAGGGCAAACGCGAGCTTACGCATCTGCGGCAACTTTCATGGACACCATGCGATCCGGCTCCACAGGTGGCTCACCGCGTGTGATTGCATCAACCAAATCCATGCCCGACGTCACGCGGCCATAAACCGTATACTGACCATTGAGAAAGTTGTTGTCAGAAAAGTTAATGAAGAACTGGCTGTTTGCAGAATCAGGACTCTGGCTGCGCGCCGCACCGATTGTACCACGATCATGTGGCAGCTTGGAGAACTCAGCTGGCAAATCAGGCATGTCAGAGCCGCCCGTGCCAGCCATACGGATGTTGAAATCCTTTTCCATGTTGCCATTCGCGACATCACCAGTTTGCGCCATAAAACCGTCAATCACACGGTGGAATGCCACGTTGTCGTATGCGCCTGAGCGCGCAAGCTCTTTCATACGTTCACAGTGCTTCGGTGCTACATCGGGAAGCAATTCAATTGTGACTGTGCCGTCTTTGAGTTCCAGCAGGATTGTGTTTTCGAGATCTTTTGTATCGGCCATTCGGGCGCTCCTTTGATATCTGTTGGCGCAGTATCTAAGGCCCATTGCCGCAATGGACAAGGCAAGCATTGACGATAAGCGCTTTGAGCGGCAAAGACAGGCTAAACCTGACGGGGGAAAATTATGAGCTGGACAACTTTGGATCAAATGGACCTTGCAGGAAAGCGTGTGCTGACGCGCGTGGATATCAACCGTTCCGATGGAAAACGGCGTGGTCACAGATGCCACACGGATCGAACGGATTGTTCCGACTGTGCGCGATATCCTAGCTGCTGGCGGCCTGCCGATCCTGCTTGCACATTTTGGGCGCCCCAAAGGTCAGCGCATACCAGAGATGAGCTTGCAGCCCTTGGTACCGACCTTGGAAACCGCATTCGGGTGTGATGTCATGTTCTCTGCCAATTGTACTGGCGCGGGCGCAAGTGCGGCCTCCGGCGCATTGCAAGCAGGTCAGGTTCTTTTGCTGGAAAACACACGCTATCACGCTGCAGAGCCTGCGAACGATCCCACCTTCGCGGCTGAAATCGCCAAACTTGGCGATATCTATTGCAACGACGCCTTCTCTGCTGCGCACCGCGCACACGCAAGCACCGAAGGTCTCGCACATCTACTGCCGTCCTGCGCGGGTCGCTTGATGCAAACGGAACTAAGTGCCTTAGAGGGTGCATTAAGCGCGCCGAAGCGCCCTGTGGTTGCAGTGGTTGGCGGTGCGAAAGTGTCGAGCAAATTGGAGCTGCTCGGCAATCTCGTGGAAAAGGTCGATCATCTCGTGATTGGCGGCGGCATGGCGAACACCTTCTTAGCCGCACAAGGGATTGATGTAGGTAAGTCGCTGGCAGAGCATGATATGACCAACACTGCGCTTGAGATTCTCGGCAAAGCCAAAAGCGCAGGATGCGAAATTGTGCTGCCCTCTGACATCGTTGTCGCGCGAGAATTTAAAGCAGGCGCAGATAACCAGAGCCTACCCGCAAACGCCTGCCCCTCAGATGCGATGATCCTTGATGCTGGCCCCAAAACCGTCGCGCGGATTTCGACGATCCTGGATGGTGCCAAAACGCTCATCTGGAACGGCCCGCTTGGCGCGTTTGAGATAGATCCTTTCGATATGGCCACCAACGCTGCTGCTGCTTACGCGGCGGATCTCTCCGAGCAAGGCAAGCTGATCTCCGTCGCAGGCGGCGGCGACACCGTCGCAGCCCTGAACCAAGCGGGTGCGGCAGAGAAATTTACCTATATCTCTACTGCAGGCGGTGCATTCTTAGAATGGATGGAGGGCAAAACATTGCCTGGGGTCGCCGCCCTCAGCAGCTAAGCACGGGGACGGTCAGGTATCCTTGCCCTTGCCGAAATACGAATTTCGAGTACCCTGAGGGTGATTTTATCAGCCTCGGGATTATTACGATGTCAGTTACACGCACTATTTTACACACGACTGCGCTTACTTGTGCCCTAGCACTGCCGCTTCATGCTCAAGAGCAAGCCGCTGAAAACCCTGTCACTCTTTGGGATAACTTCTCGCTCGACAATATTTTGGCGATGGTCGTGCAAAGCTTTATTCCAACCCTGCGCGTATTGGCAGATGTGCGCTATGAACAGATCAATGTAGACGTTGTACGCAACCGTGTCGCGCTTGTTGGCGTCGATGTGCGCCCGTTTTTGCCCTATGTCGAGGGGGACGCTTGCGCAATTACAGCTGACGGGCTGATACTGAGCGGGCAGCCTCTTGATCGCCAGCAAGGCTATATCATCAATATTGCACTTGAAGGCGCGGTGCTTGATTTTGATTGCCTGCCAAGCGACGCGCGCCCTGTAATTGGCATGATGGGCGTCGATGATATCCGCCTTGATCGCATGACTATTAACGTGAACTACGATTTCGCCTCCGGCGGGGCGATGATCAATTTCGGCGCAGATCTGGACAAGCTTGCAGCACTCAGCGGCTCCGTCGATCTTGACTACATCAGTTACCGCATGGATCTCGACACCGAAGAGGTCAGCCCAGCCGTCTATGTGAACCACGCACAGCTTTCTTTGGAAAATCGCGGGCTTTATGAAGCGGGATCGCGCATGGCACCTCCCGGCATGCTTGATCCGGCCGCTTTGGAGCAAGTGATCCCCGGAGCCTTGAGCGAGGTGTTTGGTGAGATGAATGGTTTTGATGCGCGCGAGCTTAGTAGAGAGCAAGAAGCGTTCATTAATCAAGCCGTCGTTACCGCCAAAGCCTTTGTCGCAAACCCCGGACAGATAACCGTTGAAACCGCTGCGCCAAATACGCCTGTGCGTTTGGGAGAAGGCGATCTGGAGGACCCAAAAGCGATGTTCTCCAAACTCGCGCCGACAATCGGCACAGTTCCCATGGCGATCTCTCGCGGCATTCCCGCGGCTGAACTAAAGCAAGCAATCGACGGGCTTTTGCCGACAGCGCGCAATCTGGACGTTGGTCGTGCTCTGCTGAGCGGAGTGGGCGCACCGCGCAACACCACTTTGGGTCTGCGTCTGCTTGATCCGCTCGCAAAAGAGGGCAACGCTGAAGCAACATCCCTGATGGCAGAAGCAATGCAGCACAGCAACGCCGCGACAGCCTATCGATTGGCCCTGCATGCAAGCGCAAATGGTCAAACCGGCAGTCTGAGTTTGCTCAATGATCTTGAGGATGCGCTAAGTCTGAACGAACTGCTTGAGGTGCAAGATATCATGCTTGGTGGCGGCGGACCTGTTTCTGCTGATTTCGCCTCTATCGGTGACATTAGGCGCGCGGCGCGCGGCCATCTTTTGGGAACCACGCGCATTCGATCCTACCGCGCGGCCTATTATTGGGCCTCTGTGGGGGCCGCAACGGGCGATGTTGCCTCTGCCACTATCCGCAACGAGATTGATACGATCATGCGATTGCGCGGTGCCACAAATGCTTGGGCAGAGGTACAAACCAGCCTCGAAAACAGTGTACTGCGCGATTGGGTAGGGCGTGATTTGCCTGCTGCGCTGCAAAAATAGGCTATCCGCAAAAAAGCTGCCCCCATGTTAGCGCAACCCTGATTGCCTAAGAGCGGGGGCTCACCTACACCGCGTTTAACGCAAGCAAAACAAGGTGTTCAGATGACCAATCCACAAATGGCTGAGAAAATTCGCACAGGTAACGGCTTTATCGCGGCCTTGGATCAGTCGGGTGGATCGACACCGAAATCTTTGCGTCTTTATGGCGTTGAGGACAGCGACTACAACACCGACGCGGAAATGTTTGATTTGATCCACAGCATGCGCGCGCGCATCGTTTCGTCCCCTGCGTTTACGGGGGAGCGTGTGATCGGCGCGATCTTGTTCGAGATGACGATGGAGCGCGAGATCGGTGGCAAACCTTCGGCCGAGGCGCTCTGGGAGGACAATGGCATTGTGCCGTTCTTGAAGATCGACAAAGGTCTCGAAGATGTCGCCAACGGAGCGCAGATCTTGAAACCGATGCCCGTGCTCGACGAATTACTTAAACGTGCCGTTGCCAATGGCGTGTTCGGTACGAAAGCGCGCTCTGTCATCAGCGCTGCAAACGTTGATGGCATCCGCGCCGTTGTCCAGCAGCAATTTAAAGTGGGCAATCAGGTTTTGGCCGCAGGGCTTGTCCCGATCATCGAACCGGAAGTCACCATTGATATCGCAGACAAGGCCGAGGTAGAGCAGATTCTGCTCAGCGAAATCACGAGTGCCCTTGATACGGTGCCGGAGGGCCAGCAGATCATGCTCAAGCTCACATTGCCTGAAGTCGCCAACACATATGCGGCCCTCAATGATCATCCCAAAGTGATGAAAGTCGTGGCGCTTTCGGGCGGCTATGATCGCGCTGAAGCAACTAAGCGCCTGTCCCAGAACACAGGTATGATCGCTAGCTTCAGCCGCGCGTTAACCGAAGGGCTTTCGCACAAACAAAGCGGTGCTGACTTCAACACCACACTGGATGGCACCATAGCACAAATCCACGAGGCCTCGATCGCAGGATAAATTAGTCCGCCTCGAGCTTTGCAATGCGGGCTTTTAGGGCGGCGTTCTCCGTCTGTAACTGCCCCATTTGACCACCAACTACTTGGCGGGTCACATCCTCTGAATCAAGCTTCGAGACGTATTTCGGACAGTTCCAGTCCAGCGCGATCACGTCGATACACAAAAGGCACTCTGGCGAGGTCTGACCTTGTGGCAATGCAGCGATCAAACCATCTTGTGCGTCGGAAAGTCTGAGCAATGTCGCGCGACCTTGGATTTTTAAGCGAGCTTGGTTCAGATAATCAATTAAGAACAACGATACGTGTGCGTCTTTTTGCAAATTGCCCATGATGATAAACTGACGATTTCCATGGTAATCCGCACAGACCAGTTAGCGTGTTGTATGGACGCGCAAAAATCCGAAGGGACCACCGCGATGTTGCACATAAGGCCAGTAATCTGGGTTTGTTGAGGCGATGTAAAGTTCTCGCACGCTTGGATGAAGGCGATATCATCGGGGCTTAAGCTGTCTTGCGTGCGGCGCGGGTACATCTTTTGGAATTGCTTGAAAGACCCATCTGCTTTTTGTAGCTCTTGAACTGCTTGGTGAAAAATCAGCTCGCCATAGTTTTTCATGGCGTATCGTTTTTAGTTCAGTGTTTGGTGATCAGACAGCCCGTCAAGCACAGCCTGCGCCGCACGAAGACCGGGCGCATCGCCGCCCTGCCCGAGCCGCTGCATCGTGACACGCATCGTCTCGTTTTGGTTCGCACCATCATTCATCACGTGCAGCAGGCCTTCGGCAATGCGTTCAGGCACGCACTCCGCACCTATAAATTCGGGAACAGCGCGGGTGCCTGAGACGAGATTGACCAGCGTTACAGTATCTACTTTTAACATGCGTCCAATGATCTGGCGCGACAGCCAGTTCATATCATAGGCGATAACCATAGGTGTACCAGCCGCTGCAAGTTCAAGCGAGACAGTGCCAGACGCCGCGAGCGCAACATCAGCTGCTTTGAACGCTGCACGCTTTTGCGCCTTGTCTTCAGAGCAGATCACAAGCGGATCACAGGGCCAGTCTTTGACGGCTTCACACACGAGATGCTCAACAGGCGCGGCGGCGGGGATAACGACACGCAGATCTGGTGTCGTTTGCAAAACTGGCTCAAGAACTTGCCCAAAGATCGGCGCGAGGCGCCCTACCTCGCCGCGTCTTGATCCGGGTAAAACCAGCGCAAGCGGTGCATCGCCGATACCATGCTCAAAGCGAAACTCTTGCGCTTCGGTTTCACTGGCTTGCATATCCGTTACCACAGGGTGCCCCACGAAATCGCAGCGCATCCCTGCGGCTTTCATATAGGGCGGCTCAAACGGGAACAACGCGAGCACTTGATCGATATGGCGCGCCATCTTCGCGGCACGCCCTGCACGCCACGCCCAAACTGTTGGGGCCACGTAGTGCACACAACGAATTTGGCTTTTTTCCTTCACGAGCTTGGCAACACGTAGTGAAAACTCCGGCAGATCAATGGTGATCAACACATCCGGCTTATCCGCAATGATCGCATCAGCTGTTTCAGAAATGCGACGTTTGAGATGGCTATATTGCGACAGAATTTCCAAAATCCCCATGATGGAAATTTCCTCCATCGGGAAACGGCTTTGCAAACCTACCTCGCCCATCCGTGCGCCACCTATCCCGTCAAATTTAACCTCAGGCACCAGCGTTTGAAGCCCCTCCATCAAGGCCGCGCCAAGCTTGTCGCCAGAGGGTTCACCCGCAATAATAAAGGCCCGCATCACTCAGATGTCCTGCGCAAAAATTGTAATATTGGCGGCTTTCGCAAAACGCATGGTTTCATCACGCTCAAGCAAAAGAACCGCGCCAGAAGCGATAACCAGCGTAGATAACTTTGCCGCTTTCATCGCAGTGAGCGTATCGGGTCCAATCGTTGGCATATCAACGCGCAAGTCCTGACCACGTTTGGGCGCTTTGACGAAAACACCACCCATTTTGCGCAAGTGTAACGGAGTTGCTGCGACGAAATTCAAAAGCGCATCAGTACCTTGCAGAGTCTCAATCCCGAGGCAGAGACCAGACTCAACAACAACGCCCTGCCCTACGTCCACAGGGCTGAGGCTTTCAAGGATCGAAATTCCTTTGGCGACATCGTTGCCGGTGATCTCACTCAAAGCAGCGCCACAAAGAAGACCGGCATCAACGGTCAAAGTTGAATCGACCTCGTGAGCTCCACGCACGCAAAACCCTTGTTCTTCAAAGATTGCAACTACCAGACGCAAAAGCGCATCATCCCCGTGCTGCATCGCCGGAATCAATCGCGGTGCGAGGCCAGTCATCACAGCGTCAAACGCGCTTGGATCAAGGGGGGGGCGCGACATGGCACCTGCCATCACGATTTCGCTCACGTTTTGTGCTTTTAGAGATTCGAACAAAGCACCCATCTTTTCAAACGCATGTTCTTGTGTGGTGCCTATAAGATCATGGACAACGCCGGCAAAACTGACCAAAATCGCATCAGGTTGAACATACGCCAAACGCTGGGGAAGCGCGCCACTGCCCGACAAGATCGCAAGACGGCCCATGCCTTAGCCGCCCGGCGTCAGGAAGGAGCGATCCGAATCACCCGTGACAAAATCCACAATATGGTGCACGTAATCGCTACTGGAATCTTCGCCCATACGCTTAACACGGTCTTGGAACGTTCCCTCGCCTTGCGCCATCATCTGGAACCCGGCACGCAGGGCCATAATGTCACCACGCTCTACACCGCGACGTTTGAGACCAACAAGATTCAACCCGTCAAGCTGACCACGCGGAGCCTGTACAAGGCCGTAAGGAATTACATCATTTGTCACCATTGTCACGGCACCAACGATCGCGCCTTTGCCAATACGCACGAACTGATGAATGCCGGCTAGACCGCCGATGATAACGTCATCCTCGATGATGCAATGGCCCGCAACGGCCGCACTGTTCACCACAATCACGTTGTTGGCGATGATCACATCATGCGCCACATGGCATCCCGCCATCAACAAGCAATCATCCCCAATCTTCGTCAGACCACCGCCACCGCTCGTGCCTGTGTTCACGGTCACATGCTCGCGAATACGATTGCGCGATCCGATCTCAAGACGGGTGATTTCGCCACCAAACTTCTTATCCTGCGGAATTTCACCAATTACGGCAAAGGAAAAAATCGTGTTGTCCTCGCCTAAAGTGGTTTGGCCTTTCACGACCGCGTGGCTCATCAAAACACAGCGCGCACCCATGTGCACATCAGCACCGATGTAGGCGAATGGACCAATGATGCAGCCTTCGCCAATCTGCGCACCGTCCTCGACAACAGCACTCGCGTGGATGTCTGCGCTAGAGTGAATGCTCATGCAGGCAAATCCATCATCGCAGTGAATTCAGCTTCTGCAGCCATCTCGCCCTCGACCGTGGCAATACCGGAAAACTTCCAGACCTTGCCACCCGGTTTTCCGCGCACGGTTGTGAGGTTCATCTTCAACACGTCACCAGGGCCAACTTTGCGACGGAATTTGCATTTGTCGATGGCCATGAAATAGACCTTCATTTCTTTGTCCGCCATATCGAGCGCGGTGCCGACCATCACAGCCGCCGTTTGCGCCATGGCTTCAATGATCGTGACGCCAGGCATGATCGGCAGCCCTGGAAAGTGGCCTTGGAAATGTGGTTCGTTCATTGTGACGTTTTTGATCCCGACCGCTGTTTGTGTGCCATCTATATCCTCGACTTTGTCGACCAATAGAAATGGATAACGATGCGGCAAGATGCGTTGAATCAGTTGAATGTCTGCGCTCAAAAATTCGGTCATGAATGTCTCTCTTGGATCAGTTGGTCCACGTCTACATTTGTCCTAGCAAGTGCGCCAAAGCGGGGCAAGCCGCCGTGATCATTGATCTTGCCTTGCATTCTCTTCGCGCGCAGGAGTAGGTGCCAACAATTCGTCAAGCGGCATGCCCCTCCCAAGTGCCGAATCTATCCGGCCTATCGCTTCTTGCGTGATGTCTGACGCATCAGCGCTGACGAAAACGGCCCGACGATCCAAGATCACACTGGCGCCTTTTTCGCGCATCAAGACTTCAATGGCCGGTGCAATCGTGAACAAAAAGCTTCGCTCCACTTGATCGGTCAACTGCGAAAGGCCGCGTGCTTTGGTGTCTTGCTCAGACCGTGCTTTCGTAACTTTGATATCAAATGCATCAGCGAGCACTCGAAACTCTTCGGGATTAAGCGTTTTGCGCAGCTCTGTAAGCTCGCTTTCCTCATACGCCAGTTCTTGCTCGATCCGCCTGTTTTCAGCAGAGAGGCGTCGTCCCCGCGCCGCAATTTCTGCTGATAGATTTTGACCGAATAGCGTTTCCGTGAACAGGCGTTCCCGCTCAATCGTGAGAACAGGAATATCAGGTAGTGAAAAAGAACTGGCTTGCGCAAGTGATTTAGAAGGCAGCGATAACAGGCAGAGGGCCGCAAGACACAGCGCAAGGATCGGCGCACCCAAGACGGAACGCCAATCTTTGTGTTTAAAACTCTGTCGAAATGGAGAGGTCAAAGGTTTGCTCCCGATCGCCAGTTTCCTTGGACAAGGCTTTGGTAAAATTAAAGCGCAACGGTCCAATTGGCGTTTTCCAGAAAATCGAAGCACCGATCACGCTGCGGGCGGCAAAGTCTTCGTTGATGACATTCGCATTGCTTTGATCCAGCGACGAGAGCGAGCCAATATCGTAGAAAATGCCACCGTTGATACCGTATTCTTCTGGCAGACCAAATGGGAATTCCGCTTCGAAACGTGCCACCGCAAACATATTTCCACCAAGGGCGTCATTGGTATTTCCATTGACTTCGCGTGGGCCAATACCGCTGGGTTCAAACCCGCGCATCACTGAAGGGCCCATAAAGAAACGATCCATCGCGCGACCAGAGCCGGTCACATAGTTCAACGCCCCGCCCTCCAGCGTCGCCCGAAGTGTAACTTCCTCGCTGAGCACCTTGGTCTGCGCAATCGCTTTTGCAGTGGTGCGAACGTATTGATTGCTGGAGCCGATCCCGCCAAAATCCTGACCAAACTCAAGCAAAACACCGGCATTCGGGTTCAACCCTGTACGGCGCGTGTCAAAGCTGTAGGTGTATCCAACAGAATTCGAGAACTCGACGCCGCGTGCAATTTCGGATGAAATCAACGCACCAGCAGTTGTACCACCACCTATCATTTCGGACATATCAAGGGTGTAGTGCACCTGCATGCGACCATTATCTGACACAGGGAATTCAAACGAGGGACGGAACCGTCCCAAGTTGGTGTCATAGACGGCGTTTTGGTTGTCCGTTTCCACATAGGACGCCACGAATCCGAAGTTCAGATCACGACTCAAAAACGTCGGCTCGTAAAAGCTAAGCGAGTATTCGCGATTATCGACACCCGTCGCCAAGCCAAGATCCAAACGCTGGCCACGGCCAAGAAAATTGCTTTCTCTGTATTTGATAATCGCGCCCGGACCAGTCGTAGTAGAATACGTACCACCGAAGGTCAGCGAGCCCGTCGTCGTTTCTTCAACATCAACGTCAACAATCACTTGGTCAGGGCTGGATCCTTCACGCGCTTGCACATCGGAACCACTAAAGAAGCCAAGCGCACGAACACGCTCCGCGCTTTCGCGGATTTCACGTGGGTTAAAAGGATCACCTTCAACAAGCTTGAACTGCTGACGCACAACGCGATCAAGCGTGGTTGCATTGCCCTCAATATCAATGCGTTCCACAAACGCGCGCGGACCACGCACAAGCGCGAATTCAACATCAAGCGTCAGATCACGATCATTGCGTGTGATGCGAGGCTCAACGCGTACAAAATCGAGGCCCAGGTTAATCGCTAATATCTCAAGGCGTGCAATCGAACTCTCCACCAAGGATGGTGAGTACACAACACCAGAGCGTATTTTCAGCGCGGCTTGGAATTCTGCCTCATCGGCATCAGCGATCTCGGAGGTCGTTGTGATCGCCCCAAATTTGAATTGTTGGCCCTCTTGAATGTTGAACGTCACGAAATAGCCGTCGCGTTCACGTGCGAGTTCGGCATTCACAGATGTCGTGCGGAAATCAACGTAGCCACGGCTCGCATAGAAGTCGCTTAGGATCTGTTTGTCGAACTCGATCCGGTCTTCGGCGAATGTATCGCGTTTCACGAAAGCCCGCAGAAGGCCCGCTTGCTTAGTTTCCAGAACACGGCGCAGGCGGCTGTCTGAGTAAACTTTGTTGCCCACGAACCCGAGGCGTTCAATCTCAGTCAGACCGCCTTCAAAAATTTCGAACACCAAATCAACGCGATTGTCAGAACGGCGAATGATGCGAGGACTGACAGTCGCGGTCAAACGCCCTTGCTGGGAATAGGCTTTGACAATTTCAGAAGCATCACGCTCTGCCGTGGACGGATTGAATACACGGCGCGATTGGCTTTGCACGATTGTGGAAAGGTTCTCGTCCTTGAGACGGCGGTTTCCTTCGAAATTGATCTGGTTGATCGTTGGATATTCCGTGACCTTGATCACCAAGCGATTGCCGCGGGGCTCAAGATCGACACTTTCGAACAAACCGCTACCTCGAAGGCGCTGAAATGCACCGTTCAGATCGGACCCAGAGACCGCAGTACCGCGACCGATTCCTGCGTATTCAAGGATCGTAGACGACTCAATGCGTTGATTGCCCTCGATCGCCACAGTGCTAAAGGTGTATTGCTGCGCTTCAGCCATACTTGGCAACGCAACACAAGCCACTGAAAACACTAAGGCAAACGACGCAACGCTTGACTTAAGTAGATTTGCTTTTGACATTCGTTCTGCGCGACGTTTTCCGCCGCTCATTATTTTATTGGTCATTACACCGATCCAATAGACATCCCAGATAAGATCTGAGTAGCTTCATTGGGGGGTGATGTCAAAAGCGGATAGGCTGTTTTTCGCAGTGACGGCCCTAGACTTCCCTACGAGATGAAGGGGATGGCAAAGCTCACCCACGCGACATAGCCTGAAAGTGTCAAACACAGGCCAAGCATCATAAAGTAGACGATACGATCCCAATGCAGCGTGATCAGGTAGCCTAAGCTAAGTGTGCCGGATTGAATCATTTGCATGTCATTCACTCATCTCTATGCGCAACTTACGCGAGGGATTTCATCTATCAACATAACATTACCAAAAGAATGAGGCCAAAAGTGGGCAGAGCATAAATCTGTTTGAAAGCTTTACGGGCAGAATAAATCGTTCCCGAGCGCAAAAACCATCAACGACAAAATCATGAATAAACCTACAGACATGAACACTCCCAAAACCCGCTCGCTTGGCTTTTTGCCTGCAACGGCTTCATAGGCGAAAAACAACAAGTGACCGCCGTCCAGAACCGGAATCGGGAAGAGGTTCAATAGACCCACTGCCGTCGACAAAACCGCAATAAACCAGATAAAATTGGTCGCACCTTGACTTGCCATCGCACCAGAAGTTTGCGCGATTCCAATCGGACCTGACAAGTTGCACGAACTGATCGCGCCCGTCACCATATGATACATACCCGAGAGCGAGCCCTCGATGATACGCTTCGTCTGCATCACACCTTTGCTCAGTGCTGATGTCAGGCTGGTTGCTTGGGTCGCAGTTTCAAAGAAAAAACCGCCCACGACGCCGATACGCCATTGTGTGGCAAAAGTGTTGTCCGGCTGTGGCTCATCCACGCGCTTTGGCGACAGGATCACCTGACGGGTCTCGCCGCTATTCCAAAGGTCCAACAGCAAAGGTGCGCCATTGCCACGTTCGACAGCATCCTTAAGCTGCGAGAAGGCAAACACAGGGGCACCATCAATCGCCATGATGAAATCGCCAACCTTAAGACCTGCTTTAAGCGCTGCAGACTGCGGCATAACATTTGTAACTAACGCTGGATACGGATAAAGGCCCATGACATCCAGCTTAGTGCCATCGCGCCCAACGGTGTAGCTCACCTGCGCTGCTTTACTGATTTGCTGCTCTAGCGCGTTAAAACCTGCCCCATTCTCAAAACTTGGCACAGGAATACCGTCAATCGCCAGCAATTGATCTCCAACTTGGAGTTCTTGCACGCCTGGTATTTCACGCAATGCGCCAACTGCTAAAGGATCCGCCTCTTCCCCCTGAGCAAAGATAACGGCCGCAAACACAATGATTGAAAGCGCAAAGTTGAAGATGGGTCCAGCCGCAACCGTGGCGGTACGCGCCCACAACGGTGCACCGGGCATTGTACGCCGACGCTCTTCAACGCTCATCTCTCGAACAGTTTCGCCGTCGGGGGCGCTGACCGCGTTAGCATCGCCTAGAAACTTGACGTAACCGCCAAATGGCAGAGCGGCGAACTGCCAAACTGTTCCACGCTTATCAACACGGCTGAACAAGACGGGACCAAAGCCCAACGAAAAGACCTCCGCATAAATCCCCGACCAACGCCCGACAATGTAGTGGCCATATTCATGGATCGCGACAATCACCGAAAGTGCGAGCACAAAGGCCGACAGCGTCCAGATCACACTGCCAAATTGCGGCAAAAGCCCCGGAATATCCATGATGCGTACGTCCTTGTGCTGCTCTTGCACCTCCTTGGTGGCGGCGCGTTGTTACGGGTTTGCGATGATTTCATCGGCCGTGTTACGTGCCAGATGGTCCATCTCAAGCACGCTATCAAGGGTCATTTTGGCATTTGTGAGGCCGGATTGCGCAGAAAGACGGTGCAGCACCTCCTCCACGACCTCGGCCATCTGCAAAAAACCTATTTTTTCGCTGATGAAATGATCCAAAACGCGTTCTTTCGCAGCATTGAACACGGCACCCGCATGTCCACCCGTCGCCATCACCTCACGCGCGAGACGCAAAGCAGGCCAGCGCTTCTCGTCCGGCGCGCGGAAAGTCAGCTGCGACAAGGCCGCAAGATCTAGGCGTTCAACCGGCAAATGACGCCGCTCAGGCCAATGCAGCGCGAAGCCAATCGCGTGGCGCATATCGGGCGGACCCACATGCGCCATCAACGCACCATCGTTGAAACCAACAAACGCATGCACCATGGATTGCGGATGTACCAAAACTTCGATGATTTCGGGAGAAACTTCGAAAAATTCCCGTGTTTCTATGACTTCCAAAGCCTTATTGAACATCGACGCGCTATCGATGGTGATCCGCTGGCCCATGTCCCAATTTGGATGGGTTTGCGCCTGCGCAACGGTGGCACCGGCGAGCTTATCCATTGGCCAATCACGAAATGCACCACCAGACGCGGTGATAATGATCCGCTCTACCGCAGACATATCTTCGCCAATCAACCCCTGAAACACCGCGGAATGTTCGCTGTCCACGGGGAGGATGCGTGCGTTGTGCTCTTTCGCAGTCGTCTTCACCAGAGCGCCTGCACAAACCATGGATTCTTTGTTCGCGAGCGCGAGTGCGGCCCCCTGTTTGAGCACTTCAAGCCCCGGTGCCAAACCCGCCGCGCCAACAATCGCAGACATAACCCAATCTGCGGGACGGGCGGCGGCTTCAATGACTGCACTGGCGCCTGCCGCTGCCTCAACACCGCTACCAACCAAAGCTCTGCGCAACTCTTCAAGGCGCGCGGGGTCTGCTGTGACCGCCACCTTTGCGCGTAATTCAATCGCGTCTTTCGCAAGTTGCGCGATGTTTTGTGCGCCAGTGAGTGCGACAACCTCGTAGTCACCTGGCGCGTGTTTGATCAAATCAATCGTATTTTGACCGATGGAACCCGTCGCCCCCAAAATGGAAATCTTGCGCATCACCCTACTCTACCCAGCCGCGTTCGGCGGGAAATTAAAAGCCAGCTCTACGAGGATGAGCAAAAGCGCTGCCCCAAGCATGCCGTCAAAGCGATCCAACAGCCCACCATGGCCTGGGATCAGGTTGGAGCTGTCTTTCACACCCACATGCCGCTTGATAGCGCTTTCAATGATATCACCAAGCTGCGACGCGAATGCAGCAGCAAAAGAGACGAGGACGACCAGCGTACCACCACCGTAAAGCTTCGCAAAGATCAGTCCGACAATCGCCGCCCCAATCCAGCCTGCAATTGTGCCAGACCATGTTTTTTTGGGGCTGACAGCAGGCCAAAATTTTGGCCCCCCAAGCATGCGACCCGCAAAATAGCCCGCCACATCTGTCACAATCACCACGATCAGAAGCCAAGCCATCCAAGTGATGCCGAAATCATCGCGCAATGCGATAAGGCTAAAGCCTGCGATCAAGATCAAGGCCGTGTAGCTCATACAAATTGGGAGTCTGCTGAATGAACGCGACCCTGAGGAGAGCATCGAAAAGCCAACAAAGCTAGGTGCGAGCAGCATCGGTAGAATGACCTTCGGATACGGCGCGTAGCTTGCGACAAACAGAGCGGCACCACTAATCAACGCCAGCCATAACGATTTTTGGCTGTCCGCGCCTTGCAGCATGCGAACGAGTTCCCAGACCATCAAACCGCATGCAGTTGACACAAGTAGATGGATCCATAATCCACCTGCCCAAACCGCAATGATACCAATAACCAGCATCGCAATCGCGCTGAGCACGCGCGGCGCAAGATCGCCCCATTGTGTGCCGGCCTCGTTCATACTTTTACGCCGCCAAATCTGCGGTCTCGATTGCCATATTTTGAGGTAAGCGCGCCGAATTCTTCTGCTGTAAAATCTGGCCAAAGCGTGTCGACAAATTCATATTCCGCGTAAGCCGATTGCCATAAAAGAAAGTTGGAGATGCGCGCTTCACCACTCGTGCGAATAACCAGGTCAGGATCAGGTAAAACGTAAGTATCTAAGTACTTTGGCAGAGTTTCTTCATCTACATCATCAGGGTCCAAATTGCCACTTTTCACGTCCTGTGCCAAACGCTTGGTAGCGCGCGCAACTTCGTCGCGACCACCATAATTTAGAGCGATCGTGAGGTGTAGTTTGCTGTTCTCTTCGGTCGTTCTTTCCAAGCTGTCCATCACCTCGACAAGCTTGTCATTGAGCCGCACACGATCCCCGATAAAGCGCACCCGTACCCCCGCTTCCGCCAGCGTGCGCGCTTCTTTGGTGATATAGCGCTGAAACAACTTCATAAGGCCGGACACTTCGACCTGAGTGCGCTTCCAGTTTTCCGTAGAGAAGGCAAAGATGGTGAGGTATTTCACCCCATTGGGCGGACAGGATTCTACAATTTGACGCACACGACGCGCGCCTGCGTGATGCCCAAATAAGCGCGGACGATTGCGCATTTGCGCCCAACGTCCGTTGCCATCCATGATGATCGCGACGTGACGCGGCCCAGACATCGGGTTGGCCTCTGCCGGGATGAAAATCTCGTTTTGCTGAGGGTTCAGCGCCGGTTTCATCACTTAAACCTGCATGATTTCTTCTTGCTTCACCTCAAGCGCTGCGTCCACTGCTTTGATCGCAACATCTGTCAGCTCTTGCACTTCGGCTTCCCAAAACTTTTGGTCGTCTTCGGACAAGCCGTCGTTCTTGGCCTTTTTGATCTGATCCATACCGTCGCGGCGCACATTTCGCACAGAAACGCGGGCATTCTCAGTATACTGCGCGGCAACTTTCGTCAGATCACGGCGACGTTCCTCGTTCAGTTCAGGGATTGGCAGCATAATGATCGTACCGTTAAGCTGCGGGTTGATACCTAAGCCGCTTTCACGAATGGCTTTTTCCACCTTTTGCACGAGACCCTTGTCCCACACATTGATCGTCACCATTCGCGGTTCTGGCACGTTGACAGTTCCGACCTGATTGATCGGCGTCATGCTGCCATAGGCATCAACCATCACCGGCTCTAACATCGAGCCGGACGCACGACCTGTGCGCAAGCTGGCAAATTCAGTCTTTAAATTCGCCATTGCGCCATCCATACGGCGCTGCAAATCGTCGGTATCCAGCATAAAGTCGTCTGACATAGTGCTCTCTAAACCTCGTAAATAACGTTCTATTCTTATTAAGTCAGCAAATACGCGTTGTATAGCGCCCTTTACTGAAGCCTCGTCAGCCTTGAACACGCGTATAGGTACCTTCGCCCGCGAGAATGCCCTTAAACCCGCCCGGCTCATCAAGCGAGAACACGATGATCGGCAGGTTATTATCGCGCGCAAGGGCAATCGCGGAAGCATCCATCACTCCAAGATGCTTTTGCAAGACTTCATCAAAGCTGACCGTGTCATAGCGCTTCGCATCTGGGTGTTTCACAGGGTCCTTGTCATAGACGCCGTCCACTTTGGTGCCCTTAAAGATCGCTTCGCAAGCCATTTCGTTCGCACGCAGGGTCGCGGCGGTATCTGTCGTGAAATAAGGGTTGCCTGTTCCAGCCGCGAAGATGCAAACACGTTTCTTTTCAAGGTGACGCACAGCGCGGCGGCGAATGTATGGTTCTGCCACTTCGTTCATCGTGATCGCGGAAATCACGCGCGTGTGGATGTTTTGCCCTTCCAGCGCGGACTGCATCGCGAGCGCATTCATTACCGTCGCAAGCATGCCCATGTAATCCGCTGTCGTGCGTTCCATCCCTTGGGCAGAGCCTTGCAGGCCTCTGAAAATATTGCCGCCGCCGATCACCATACAGATCTCGACGCCCATATCGTGTACGGTCTTTACCTCACGCGCGATACGCTCCACCGTGGGCGGATGCAATCCGAACCCTTGGCCCCCCATCAACGCCTCCCCGGAAATCTTTAGCATGACGCGGTTAAACGTCGTCCCGTCGGCGGTGGTGAGTTCAGTCATATTGTGCTCCGAAATATGATTGGTATGAGTGTGGTGCAAAGTGCCCAAAAGCCGGGCGATATTCAATCGCTCAAACGGCATAACGTGATATTTAGCAGTTGTTTGAAAATCAATAGAGTAATCCTGTGGCAAACATAGACATTTCCAATCTTAACCCGATGAAACCTGTATTAATCGCAGGCCCCACGGCGTCGGGAAAATCAGCGATGGCGCTGGAAATTGCTGAAGCGCAGGGTGGTGTCATCGTCAATGCAGATGCCAGTCAGGTGTTCGAAGGCTGGCGGGTCTTGACCGCGCGCCCAGACGCAGCGGATGAGAAACGCGCGCCGCATCACCTCTATGGACATGTTCCTTTTACGCAGGCTTATTCTGCGGGCAAATGGCTTCGCGATCTAACGCCCTTTCTGGATCAACCCAATGCCCGCCCGATTATCGTTGGCGGTACAGGCCTCTACTTTCTCGCGCTGACCGAAGGTCTCGCCGAAATTCCTGAAACACGCGATGAAATTCGCGAAGAGGCGGATGAAATTCGCATGGCAGGCAATCTAAAAGTGATGATTGCGGATCTTGATCGCGACACGCGCGCCAAAATAGATTTGCACAACCCCATGCGCGTTCAACGTGCTTGGGAAGTGCAGCGCGGTACAGGGCGCAGCTTGGCGCAATGGCATGCAGAAACGCCTGCACCGCTACTTTCATTGGATCAAACTCATGCGCTCGCCTTAGATGCAGACACTGATTGGCTGAATAAACGCATCGCACAACGCTTTGATATGATGATTGAGCAAGGTGCTTTAGACGAAGCGCGCGTGAACCTTGATCGCTACGATCCAAACCTATTGTCGTGCAAAGCCATTGGCGCGCTGGAACTTGTGTCGCACCTGCGAGGTGAGCGTACTTTGGGCGAAGCAAAGGAGGCTGCAACGATAGCCACACGGCAATTCGCCAAACGGCAAAGAACATGGTTTCGCGCCCGCATGAAGCAATGGACCCGCGTGTCTTTGCCCTCAGGTCGAAACTAGGGCTATCCTAAAAGACACATTCGAGGTGATGTTCTCTACAAATTATTTAGATATATGTCCACTTACTAACATTTATGCATTTAGTGACGGTATGAATGAACACACAGCCCCTCACCCTAATCAAAGCACGGTTTTGACAATTTCGTAGCGCGTCAAAGGCGCGCCTTGGCGGCTTGGGCTGGCCCACGCACGCGCTCAGCACATGCTAATTTGGGTCACGCGCGGGGCCACGAACTGTACTGTAAATGCTCAAAGTCCTGCGATGAACTGTCACTATGCTTTGTTTACCACTGCAGGCACGTTGTTTTCATTCAACTACGAGTCTTCATTTTTAGGGCAGACCGTCGTCCTGCCTCCAAGTGACCGTCTAGACTGGCCAGATGAGCATATGTTGCTAAGGGTGCGTGAACCTAAAGCGCAGCTTACGCTGACACATTATGTGGAAACCATTCAAAGCGAAACCCACGACGCCGAGCCGCTCGCGCGCACAGCCGTGCAAGCCCATGCGCAATTGATGATGGTTTGGGCGCATCGCTACTTAATGTACCAACATGCCGCTTCCGACAAAGCCGCGCAGGGTTTGATGCGGGCGTTTTGCTCTTTGATTTTGCAATCTGAGGCACAAGACACTTAAAGGGGTACAATGGCAGATTTTGCAGCTTAACTGGGTGTGACACCGGCCCATCTGGCGCGAGTTTGTAAAGCAGCCTGTGGCGTCAGCGCTGCCGATCTTTGACACAACACAGCCTGTAACGCGTACGGTGCCTGTTGAGGGACGAGGGACTGAAAGCCGTCGTCATTGCCAAGCGCCTTGGCTTCTCAACCCCCGCCTATTTCACCCACTTCGTCAAAAGCCACACGGGAGAAACACCTTCGACCTTGCGCACAAAGGCCAAGTTGCAGCGTCAACAAAACTCGGTGTAAATCTTCCATTTGGTCAAATTATCAAGATGGTGCGTCTTAATTCGAAGGTTTCCGTAGGGGAAAGTGCCTTTCTCAGTTGCATTCACAGACGATGTCGTTTTCTTTTATGCTCAATGTCGCGTTTAAACTTCACTTTACCGAAAGCATGAATTGACGTCAGGCACTTTCTAGTGCCGAATGGAACGACTCGGGATAGCGACGAACGGCGAGGAAAACACCCGCTGCACAACGCGCCTTCAAAATAAGAATAGAAAACGTGTCACAGGGAGAACAAGATGACGCTCACCACAAAAATCCACCCAGCAGCGAAGATGTACGCTGAAGAATTCAAAGCAGGTCTTCTAGATCGTCGCGAATTCCTCACACGCGTATCCGCTTTGGGCGTTGCAACAGCAACCGCCTACACCATGGGTGGCCTTACGCAGCCTGCAGCAGCCGCAGGACACGCCAAGCAAGGCGGCACAGTTCGCATGCAGATGGAAGTGCGCGCAATGAAAGATCCGCGTACATTTGACTGGACGCAGATTGCATTCGTTGCAAACGGCTGGCTTGAGTATCTGATTGAGTATAACTCAGATGGTACATTCAACGGCTGGCTCGCAGAGAGCTGGGAAGTAAACGAAGACGCGACTGTTTACACATTCAACATCCGCAAGGGTGTTAAATGGAATAATGGCGACGACTTCACCGCCCAGCACGTCGCATACAACTTTGCACGTTGGGCCGAGGCAGACGCCGAAGGCAACTCCATGGCGGCACGCGTTGACGCAATAGTTGACCCCGACACGAAAATGGCCGCTGAAGGCGCAATCGAAGTTTTGGATAGCCACACAGTTCGCTTGAACCTGCGTCAGCCAGACATCACATTGATCCCAGGCATTGCTGACTACCCTGCGTGCCTTGTTCACCCAGATGACAATGTTGAAGACTTGCTTGAAAAGCAGATCGGCACGGGTCCATACAAGAATGACAGCCACGAGGTCGGTGTGAAGTCTGTTCTTGTGCGCAATGAAGGTCACGACTGGTGGGGTTATGCTGCCGGCAAAGGCGCATTTCTTGATCGTATCGAGTTCATTGACTACGGCACAGATCCAGCAGCATGGGTTGCTGCGGCTGAATCCGAAGAAGTCGACGCACTTTATGAAAACGTTGCAGACTTTGTTGACGTATTTGATTCACTTGGCTGGGAGAAATCTGAGCTCGCAACAGGTGCAACACTTGTCATTCGTCCAAACCAAGCTGCGACAGATGCAGATGGTAAGGTGATTTTTGAAGACAAGCGCGTGCGTCAAGCGATCGCAATGTGTGTCGACAACGCAGTTCTCCTCGAGCTTGGCGTGTCTGGCCGCGGTATCCCTGCGGACAACTGCCACGTTGGCCCTATTCACCCAGAGCACGATGCATCTGTAACCCGTCTTCAACATGACCCTGCAAAAGCAATGGAACTTCTGACAGAAGCAGGCATGGCGGACTATGAGTTTGAGCTTCACTCCATTGACGATGATTGGCGCAAGAACACAACAGATGCCGTTGCTGCGCAAATGCGTGATGCAGGCATGAACGTGAAGCGTACAATCCTTCCGGGCTCTACATTCTGGAACGATTGGACTAAATACGCGTTCTCATCCACGAACTGGAACCACCGACCATTGGGTACCCAGGTGCTTGGCCTTGCGTATAAGTCTGGCGTTGCTTGGAACGAGTTTGCGTGGTCCAACGAAGAGTTTGATGGGCTTTTGGCTCAGGCGAACTCTATCGCTGACGCAGATGCACGCCGTGAAGTGATGGCAAAGCTCCAATCGATTGTGATCGAAGAAGGAGTAACAATCCAGCCATACTGGCGTTCTGTCTTCCGTCACATCCGTCCTGGCTTTGTCGGCATGGACATGCACGTTGCATATGCTTCCCAGCTTTATAAGTGGGGCGTTGCTGCATAAACGAGCTTAACAAAAAGAAACCGCGCTCACCTATGGGCGCGGTTTTTTTTGCGAAAGAGCAGGCCACAAAGGTTTGCCTACCCCGTGGATCGCATCTCGATCCGCTTAGCCTTATCAACAGGGGCACGAATGGGACTGTTTATTCTTCGCCGCTTGGGGGTCATGATCCTCACGGCAATCTGTCTGACGTTCATCGTCTTTTTCTTAACCAATTTACATCCTAACCTAGAAAAGCTCGCCAAAACTCAAGGCGAGATGCGCATGAGCGACGAACAAGTCGAACGCTGGCTCGCAAATCGCGGTTATGATCAACCTTTGCCGATCAAATACGGCGAATGGCTTGGAGTTTGGCCATCTAAGATTATTGAGACAGATGACGGCCGCACCTATGGGCGATGCCTAGAAACTGATGTATCCATTGAAGATACACCGCGGTTTTGCGGCGTAATCCAAGGGGATTGGGGCTTTTCCACAGTCTTCAGAGATGAAGTATCCAGTATCATCGCCACGCGTTTGTCGCTGACTGGCAAATTGATGTTTTGGGTGATGGTTCTGATGATCCCATCAGCGTTACTGATTGGTGTTTTGGCGGGCATGCGTGAAGGTTCACGCACAGACCGCTCCCTTTCAACACTTTCAATCGCAACCACGGCGACGCCTGAGTACGTCTCTGGTGTTATTTTCATTGCCATTTTCGCGGCCTCTGCGTCGCCACTTAATCAATGGCTCGCGTCAATGGACTGGATTGAAGGGCGTACATTGTTCAAAGGCACTGCTACTTCTGCCATGGAAAGCGCAAACTTTAATAACTTCTTCCTGCCCGTCTTGACCATTTCGCTTTATGGCATGGGCTATATCGCCCGCATGACACGCGCATCCATGGCCGAAGTCATGACAGCGCAATACATTCGCACCGCTCGTCTGAAAGGTGTGAGCTTTCCAAATATCGTGGTGAAACACGCATTGCGGAACGCGCTAATCGCGCCGTTCACAGTAATCATGCTGCAAATCCCATGGCTTTTGAATGGCGTGGTAATTGTGGAGACCTTGTTCAACTACAAAGGCTTCGGCTGGGTTCTGGTGCAAGCCGCTGGCAACAATGATATCGAACTCTTGCTCGGCGTGTCCGTCGTGTCGGTGATCGTCGTTTTGATCACGCAGCTGATATCGGACATCGGCTATGTCTATCTCAACCCACGCATTAGCGTCAGCTAAGGAATATTGGATATGGAACCGCTTTCTTGGGGCGCAATTTTCGCCGGCATGTTCACCCAATTGACCCCTGTTTGGGTCGCGCTGATTACAACATTCACATTGTCTATCATCTACAAGCGTCGTCTTGGGCTTTATGGCAAACTCTTTGACTCTACGATCGGGATGATCGGGTTTGCTTTGGTTATGTTCTGGGTTTTCGTTGCCATCTTTGGTGCGATGGACCTGATCTTGACACATGATCCCCTGTCCCAAGTCTCCGGGATGAAGAACAAAGTCCCCGGCACAGCACTCCGAGGCGCTGAAGATGGCGACTACGCGTATTATCTTCTAGGTGGTGATAACCTCGCGCGCGATATCTTTAGCCGCGTGATGGGCGGTGCGACCATCGTGATCTTGATTGCTCCATTGGCAACCCTATTCGCCTATATGGTTGGCATCACTCTGGGCCTGCCTGCGGGTTACTACGGCGGTCATTTCGACACAGCACTATCGTTCGTTGCGAACCTCGTTTTGGCTTTCCCTGTAATCTTGTTGTTCTATCTTTTGGTGACCCCTGAAATCGTCAACACAGGCCTGCCTCAATATATGGCAATTGTCCTGTTCTTCTTCCCACTGGTCTTTTTCGCAGTGTTGATCAACACGCGTCTAAAGGAGCAACCCCAAAAGAATATAGTCTGGCTTTGCGCAGCGCTAATCCCGATGGCGATCTTGTATGTGGTGACAATAAATGCGCCCGGGACAAAGATTGATCTGCTGGGACCATTGGACTTCTTCAATCCTGCGTCGGGTATCTTGGTGGTCTTCGTGTCAGTCGTTTTCGTGAACTCACCCACAGTTTTCAGAATTGTGCGCGGTTTGACATTGGACCTCAAACAACGCGACTACGTCGCAGCAGCGCAAACACGTGGTGAAGGCGCTTGGTACATCATGCTCTGGGAAATCTTGCCCAACGCACGAGGTCCACTGATTGTCGATTTCTGCCTGCGCATCGGCTATACTACCATTTTGCTTGGAACCCTTGGTTTCTTTGGCCTTGGCCTGCCGCCAGAAAGCCCTGACTGGGGCAGCACGATAAACGAAGGCCGTAAGCTTTTGTCGATCTATTTGCACCCTGCTTTGCCACCTGCCTTTGCATTGTTGTCATTGGTCTTGGGGCTAAACTTGCTGGCGGATGGTCTGCGCGAAGAAAGCTTGCGCGATTGATTGAGAGGGTGGACGGAGGGCCAGCCCCCTCGACCCCCAAGATATTTAGAAAGAGAGGAAACATGGGTTTTCTATCTTTGCTCCAAAGGGAGACTTGAGAATGGCTAAAATGGATTATGACGGACCGATCCTAGAGATTGATAAGTTCTCGGTTTCCTTTTTTACACGGTTGCGCGAAATTCCAGCTGTGATGGATTTTTCTGTGACAGTGCAACCCGGTGAAGCGGTTGGGCTGGTCGGTGAATCAGGTTGCGGCAAGTCCACTGTCGCACTTGGTGTAATGCAGGATTTGGGCAAGAACGGCCGCGTCGTTGGCGGCTCCATCAAGTTCAAGGGCCGCGATCTGGCGGAAATGAGCGCAGAAGAATTGCGCGACGTGCGCGGCAATGATATTGCGATGATCTATCAAGAGCCGATGGCGTCATTAAACCCTGCAATGAAGATCGGCAAGCAGCTTGCTGAGGTGCCGATGATCCACGAGGGCATCGATGAGGCAGAAGCTAAAGAGCGTGCGTTGCAGGTGGTGACGGACGTCAAACTCGCCGACCCTGCGCGTATCTTGGACAGCTATCCGCATCAGCTCTCGGGCGGTCAACAGCAACGTATCGTGATCGCAATGGCCTTGATGTCTAAGCCAGCCTTGTTGATCCTGGACGAACCGACGACAGCCTTGGACGTGACTGTTGAAGCCGCAATCGTGGAACTCGTGCGCGATTTGGGCAAGAAGTACGGCACATCGATGCTGTTCATCTCACATAATCTTGGTTTGGTTCTAGAAACCTGTGACCGCATCTGTGTGATGTATTCCGGCGAAGCGGTTGAGCGCGGTTCCATCGAGGATGTATTCGACGAAATGCAGCATCCTTACACGCAGGCGCTATTCCGCTCGATCCCACTGCCGGGAGCCGACAAAAACGCGCGCCCTTTGGTGGCGATCCCTGGCAACTTCCCTCTTCCACATGAGCGCCCAACCGGCTGTAATTTTGGCCCGCGTTGCGACTACTTTGAAGCAGGTCGTTGCGATCGAAGTGATATATCTATGGTGAACGTGTCTGGCAACGACCGCCACGCAACACGGTGCTTGAAGCATGAAGAAATCAACTGGAACGCCCCCATCACCGTCGGTAAGCAAAAGAAAAAGGGCGAGATTGGCGATGTTGTTCTGAAGATGGACAACCTCAAGAAATACTATGAGGTGTCTGCCAACGCGCTTTTCAGCAGCGGCAGTAAGAAAGTCGTTAAAGCTAACGAAACTCTAAGTTTTGAAGCACGCGAAAGCGAAACTTTGGCGATTGTAGGCGAATCCGGTTGCGGCAAATCCACCTTTGCCAAGGTTTTGATGGGGCTGGAGACAGCAACAGATGGTGAAATCTTGCTCGACAATCAGAGCATCGGGAACACGCCCATCGCGGAGCGTGACACGAAAACCGTCGCCGATGTTCAGATGGTGTTCCAGAACCCATTTGATACCTTAAACCCTTCGATGACGGTTGGTCGTCAGATCATTCGCGCGCTTGAGATATTCAAAATCGGCAAGAACGAAGCGGAACGTAAGACCCGCATGTTAGAATTACTAGATCTGGTGAAGCTACCGCGCGAATTTGCAGATCGTATGCCGCGTCAGCTTTCTGGTGGGCAGAAACAGCGTGTCGGAATTGCGCGCGCGTTCTCTGGTGGTGCGCGCATTGTTGTGGCGGATGAACCTGTCTCGGCGCTTGACGTGTCGGTCCAAGCGGCCGTAACGGACTTGTTGATGGAAATCCAGCGCAACGAGAAAACCACGTTGCTGTTCATCTCGCATGATCTCTCGATTGTGCGTTATCTGAGCGATCGTGTGATGGTGATGTATCTTGGCCATGTGGTCGAACTCGGTACGACGGATCAGGTCTTCTCGCCGCCTTATCACCCTTATACAGAGGCGCTTTTGTCAGCGGTTCCCATTGCTGATACGAGTATTGAGAAGAAACACATCGTGCTTGACGGCGACATCCCGTCTGCGATGAATCCGCCCTCTGGATGCCCATTTCAAACGCGCTGTCGTTGGAAATCCGAAGTTCCAGGCAACCTGTGTGACACAGAGGTACCACACGTGCGGACCCTTGATGGCAACCATCAAGTAAAGTGCCATCTCAGTGATGAAAAGCTCGCAGAAATGGAACCGGTCATCAAAATCGCAGCAGAATAGGTTTCATCTTTCAAAATAAACTTCGGGGGACTCTGCGCACGCAGAGTGGGGCTGGCCCCCTTGCCGCCGAAATTCGCGCGGTATTTTACCAGTGATGCGCAAAAACTCGCGGGTGAAATTCGACTTGGTATTGAACCCTGAGCTCAGCATCGCTTCTGTCACACTGTCCCCTTGCTCCAATGCTGCGCAAGCAGCTTTGATCTGGCGCGCATTGATGTAGCATGACACGTATTCACCACCCACACGGTTAATCACACTCGAAAGCGTTTTGACAAGCAATCCTAAGCGCCTAGCCAAGCGGGTCAACGTTAGATTAGGATCAAGATAGAGCTGCCTCTGCTCCATCAACGCATCCAAGCGGTCGATGATCTGCGTGTCTTCTTCACTGGCCACTTGCACCATATCGCTTGTATCGCCCACCCTCCGGCACATCGATGACGCTGCGCGATAGGCTCAGTGCACCCATCAACAACAGCATGTTCGAAGACGCAAAGCCAATGATCAATGGCTACCACTCGGGCTTGCCTGCAACAATCGCTGCAATAATGGCAATATCGGTGAATGCAGACGCAATCAGCGCAAAGCTAATCCACCGCCAAATGCGACCAGAGGCGTCGCCACTTTCAATCCACAAGCGCGGCAACATGTCAGCCCCACGTGAGACGCTGTAAAAAACGCTGCGCCATAGGCGCAAAACAAAAGTGGAATTATCACGTCAAGCGCATAGGGTTGAACAACAATCGCAAAAAGCGCCAAGACGGGAGGCATCACATGCGGCCACACTCTATGCCCACGCTCGAGCCCCATATTCAGTAGTGCGATCGACGCGAGCGGTGCAATAGAGGCGGCCTAAACAGGCAAGGCCCATCGCAACGCCTCCATTTCAAAGTGCATCACCAAAGCAATCAACGCGGATTGAACAGTGCAGGCTGCTACAAGGATCGCCAACGGAGTGATCCCCCGATGCGTTTTAATGAGTGACACGCATAAGAATGCGAGCACAAGCGCGCCGAACAACAGAATAGTTAGGGTTGGCAGAATCACATTACTCCAAAACGGACTAAACCCGGTTTTGCGACGGCCCAAAACCCATTTCAGGACGCATATACTAAAAGATGCGCGCATCTAAGACCCATCGCAACCACGAAACGAATGGACGAACAGATGCCCTACACACGGATATTCACCTACACCGCAGCAGCTTTGGCCAGCGGCGTAGCACTTTTCTTTGGCGCGGCTTGGATGCTCTCGACAGCGACCCGCGAGATCCACAAAACACAGGTTGGTTTCACCGCCATGCCACTCACTGTTTTGCATCGCGACAAGACGCTCGATATGCACATTTAGTATCCCACGGAAATCACTGGCGAGGCTGATCTGATCGCACAAAACGCGCTGATGTATGGGTTTCACGGCCACGAAGATGCCACCCCGCGTGACAGTACTTTTCCGTTGATCATTCTTAGCCATGGCTCTGGCGAACGCATGACGCAGATGGCGTGGCTCGCCACTGAATTGGCCAAGCAAGGCTACATCGTTGCAGGCATAAACCATCACGGCACCACTTCCGCGGACAGTGATCGCACCGCACGATTCAAATCTGGGAGCGCTCTGCCAATCTGAGCGCGATCATTGATACATTTGAAGCCGGACCACCCAATGGCTTTCAAGCCTACCTAAGCGATATGACAAGTGCCGGTGTTTTACTGGGTGGTCATTCGGCCTTGGCCCTTGCAGGCGCTCGCGTGTCTAAGAATGCGTATAGCAAATATTGCGATGCGCATATTGGCATGCTCGATTGTGGCTGGATGACGCGGGGCGGCGTTGATTTCAATGACATTGACTCAATGCGCTGTACGGCCTCGTTCAAAGATTAGCTCATAACTGCCAGCATTGCGATTGATCCAGCCTTGCCACAGGTGATGACCCAAGAAAGCCTGAGCACCATCGCGCATCCGACCCTATTGCTTAATCTTGGGAAGTATTCGTATATGCCCGCAGGTATTGACGCAACTGGTTTGGCTGGGACCATTCCAAATGCGCGGTATGCGGCATTTTCATGTTCATGGCACATGAGCGGGATTGGCGAATGTAGTATGCTCGGACATTTGATTATCAGCCCATCGGGTTATTTCACAGGCGAAGTGAACATTTGCGGTGAAGCTGCGCGGTATAGCAAGTTCATCCAAGATGAAATGTTTTGCGAGATCTTGACGTTCATGAAAGCAAACCGGGCGCGTGTTCTAGGTGCAGCAACCTCTTAGCTGCCCCAGATCACCTTCACGTAGTTGCGTGTCTCGTTGTAGGGAGGCACGCCACCATGCTTTTTGACGGCACCCGGACCGGCGTTATAAGCCGCAAGGGCAAGACGCCAAGATCCAAATTCACGGTATTGCTCTTTAAGATAGCGTGCGCCGCCGTCAAGGTTTTGCTTGGGATCACTTGCATCAACGCGCAAATACTTTGCAGTTCTCGGCATCAACTGTGCCAAACCTTGAGCGCCAGCATGCGACACCGCATTAGGGTTCCAATTGCTTTCCTGCTGCACGAGGCGCAAAAACAGATCTTCGGGAATACCATGTTTGCGCGCCGCAGCGCGCGCCATTAGGGAATACTTACCTTTATAGCGCCCACGATATTTCAGCGATTTGCCCGGCGTGCCCCACTTCGTTGGCGTGACAACCGACGGCGGCTTCAAACGTACGGAGGCCTTGTATTGCTCAGACGCTCGATTATCCAAAATTTTGGATTGCGACTTGAACAGTTTTTGGCGTGATTTTGTAGATAGACGATCCGCCGCGACAGGCGTTGCCAGCGCAAGAATTAAAAGCGCCGCAATACTCGTGCGGGCTCGCGTATTAAAAACGCTCATTTAAAAGTACCTGTTTGCCTATTGTTGACCCCAATATAGAGGTTTTTCGCCCTAGGACTAGTACCAGCGTCGTTATTCCATTTTTAACCATGATCCGGTGGTGTAGGTTCGGAAAAACTTCGCTGACTGAGTCGGTGAATTACTCGTTTTACAATCCCAAGGGGGGCAAACATGGCCGGTTCAGTTAACAAAGTCATACTCATTGGCAATCTCGGGGCCGACCCAGAAGTGCGCACGTTTCAAAATGGTGGCAAAGTCTGCAATCTGCGCATCGCAACGTCTGAGAATTGGAAAGACAAGAACACGGGCGAACGCAGAGAGAAGACCGAATGGCACACAATTGCCATTTTTCAAGAAGGGCTCGTGCGTATCGCGGAGCAATATTTGCGCAAAGGCTCCAAGATTTACATCGAAGGCAAATTGCAGACACGCAAGTGGCAGGACCAATCTGGTCAGGATCGGTATTCCACAGAAGTGGTTTTGAATGGCTATGATGGCGTCATGACGATGCTCGATGGTCGCAACGACGACCAAGGTGGCGGCTATAGCGGCGGCAACCAAGTTGGCGGGTATGATAGTGGCCAGGGCGGTGGCGGTGGTTATGGCGGTGGTCAAGGCGGCGGTGGTGCACCTTCGCGTGACCTAGATGACGAAATTCCTTTCTAAAGTAGAGATGCTGGACCGGGGGCCTGCCCCGGATCCTAGAATATTTACAGGAATAGGAATCGTTAGCAACGTGCGAGCGCGTCTTGCAGCAGAGTAAGGACCGCATCTTTCGGGACGTCCGCTGTGACGAATGCCGATCCGATCCCGCTCGCGAGAATAAAGCGCGGCTGGCCGTCGAATACTTTCTTGTCTTGCCCCATGAGATCAAGTAGAGCGTCCGCATCGGGCAAATCACCTTTAATATCAGACAGATCGACCTTCATGCCCATCTTACTGAGGTGGGCGCGCACA
>Ga0206130_10001880_pt1 | contig 30185 bp, 27 predicted proteins | sample Helgoland_Spring_9_FD_148637 | JGI IMG/M metagenome (GOLD analysis project Ga0206130, IMG submission 148637) | Pelagic subsurface seawater microbial communities from Kabeltonne, Helgoland, North Sea - Helgoland_Spring_Bloom_20160512_1 | ecosystem: Environmental > Aquatic > Marine > Epipelagic ...
TGTTTTTTTGTAATTCTTTATCCATTATGATACTCTATATAATAAACAAATATTTATACCTGTTTATTATATTTTGTGCGAACTTAAATGTCCGAAGGTGTATATTGTTTTCTAGATTTTTTCAACATTTCTCTCTGTTTAGATCTGTCCCGCATAGATAATGTAGAAGGTATATACCGTTTAGGAACTGTTTTTTTTAGTGATTTTGACATTCTATTATATTGTGCAAAGAATAAAATTGATATGATATGTTGATGATTATCGATGATTAATAGTAAGTATTATTGTTGTTGCACCAAGATAATAAAGCATGGAAGAATTGTATTCAAAGTATGCTGATATTTTAGAGCACCAACTACCGGATAAAGATACGAATAATAAACTGAGTAATAATTTGACTGAACATTCACTCTATACCACCGTATTAGAATTTATAAAAATAAATGAAATGAGTAAAGTGATTGTTTCATTGAGTGGTGGTGTAGATTCGATGGTGTTATTGGATATTTTAATAGCAATGAAATTAGAAGATATGGTCGAATTGGAAATTTATTGTTGTCATTTGAATTACAACAATAGACCAGAAAGTAGTGACGAGAGGCAGTTTCTTGTAGAATATTGTAAAATAAAAAGTGTAGAACTCGAATATATCGATATAGATTTTAAAAGATGTGATACAAAGCGAAATACATATGAAAAAGACACGCGACAATTGAGATATGATTATTACAAAGAAATGTGCGATAAATATGAGTGTAGTGGAGTGTTCTTAGCTCATCATAAAGATGATATTTGTGAGAATATATTCAATAATATAATGCGTGGTTCTAGAGAGATCACGGACTTAACAGTGATCACAAAGAAAAATACGGTATTGGGTGTAAATGTATATCGACCAATGTTGGACTATTACAAAGAGGATATTTTAGAAATAGCAGATAATTTACACACCCCATATTTCTTAGATACTACACCAGATTGGAGTTGTAGAGGTAAAATGAGGAGAAATATATTTCCACAATGTGATGACTGTTACACAACTAATTACAAGTCTAGTTTACTAAAACTAGGAAAAGAGAGTGACGATATCAATAACATATTACAAAAATATATCATAGATGTTGTGATGACGAAAGTATCTTACTCTCCACACGAAGGCATCATCAGTATCCCTAATGAAACGATATTACAAGAAAGTTATGTATTAAAAATAATACTGCGAAAAATAAGTCACAAGTATTCTATTGATACTATGAAAATAAAATCAGTAGAACATTTATCTGACCAGTTAAAGAAAAAAAATGTCGGAAAATTAAAAATGACGCTGCTAAAAAATCATTCCATAGTCATAAACATTGACTCGATACACATTGTTCAAAATATCAACTAAATACAAGGAATTGTTACACGTGTAAAATAATATTTATATATACTATTTAAACAATTTTTTATATGATATACAATGGATGAAAAAAAGCTAACAGATGTGATAAGTCATCTGTACGACGAATACAAAGAAAACGAGGTCATATTTCAAAAATTGGTGGATACAATCGAACAACTACCAGAAACTTTGAAAAACACAAATGACACAATTATTTATAGGGAAAATAGGAAGAATAAATTAGTATCTGAGTCAGAAGTGTTTATCAACAAGTTTCTACATAGTCATCAGTTTTTCTACCACACTACATCAGAACTTTTTTTCGAATATAAAGACAACAAATTTTCTTCTATAAAAGAAGACGACGTGCAACACGCAATCTTAACAAACATTAGTTCGAATAAAATATTAATGGACTGGAAGCATAAATTAAAAATAACATTACTGAAGAAGATAAAAAAGCGTGACATATTTTCCTGTATTCCAGAGTCAGAAACTATTCAATGTGTAATAAATAAGCTATACCCAATGGTGTTTAATAGTCGAGAAAAAGTGAAATATTTTCTTACAGTTCTAGGAGACATATTATTAAAAAAACCCAATCTATTATATTTTATAAATCCCAAATCAAAACAATGGGTGAAAGAATTGAGTAATTTGGCCTGTATGTTGTTTGGTAGTCAGAATTTTACAAATATATTTAAATTCAAGTATTATGATCATAAATTTACAGATTGTAGGATTATGGATATACAAGAAACAATTAATATAGACAGTTGGGCAAATGATTTTAAATATGGACATGGAATGGATATATTCTGCGTGGCTGCGTATTATTCAAACCGATACGATTCTGCTGACATTTTTCTTCAAGAGCATTGTAAAGATGAAACATTACGAACTTATTCGTTGTATTTAAAAAATAACGATGAAGCAATGATTATTAACCAGTTTTGTGAAAAAAATATCGAACATAGCAGTGACTGCTCTATTTCGTGGAAAGATATGTTATATTTATGGAAACAACATGTAGATAATGAACAGTTACCAAATGTGTTTTTCATATCTACTCTGAAAACATTGTTATCTAGTCATTTTACATATGATGTAGAAAAGGATATTTTTTCTGATTGTACTAGTAAATTTTTACCAAAAGTAGGCAAATTCATCACTTTTTGGAATGGCCATATACTATGCGACGAAAACAGTAGCGAGGAACTAGAGCTGGACGAGCTGTGTGGGTTGTTTTCATATCATTGCAAGACCAATATAAGTGAAAGGAAAATAATGGATTTAATAAAGCATTATTATCCAGATACATTTATTGAAGATGAAAAATATTTATTAAATACAAGATGCTCGTCGTGGAATAAAAAACAAGATATTCTCACTTCGTTGAAAAAATACAAGTCGACCGCCAATATTGATACATATTTAAGTGAAGTGCCCATAAATGACTTGTATCAATTTTACTGTGGTAGTAAAAATAAATTTACTGTAAGTAAGCGATATTTCGAGAATTTTATAAAAGACGAATCTGAATTGTTTATTGTAGAAGACAATTTCATTAAAGTAAACTCATTTGACAATATTAAATAAGAAAATTGAAATGAACAATATAATAGAATCTGGAGTATTATCCACTACACTATAGTTTAACATTATAGTTTAACAAAATCACATATATAACGCGAAAATGATAGATGACTTGGAAGACATTATTCAAGAACAAAATAGTCATATTGACTTCAATCACGATGAAAATTTATTAATTGATTTATTGAACCATTTAATAAATTGGTGCGAAACCATTTACAAAGAAAACATAGATTCATTGAAAGAAAAGCAAATACTTCTGTTACTTAGAAATAAAATACCCAAAGAAATGCAGACATATTTACGACCACACAAACTTCAACTGAAGAAATCAGTGCTTCTCTACTATTATCGAAAATTTATTAAGCAGAATCGCATTAAAGAGAACACAATGGTATGTTTACTATTAATAAAAAAACCTGCAAACGATATTTCTGGTATTAATCAAATTACAATCCTAACATCACCTACACCAGATGGTCAAACATTTAGCTGTAAGCATGACTGCTTTTATTGTCCAAACGAACCTGCACACGAAGGTAATAATTGGGTGCCTCAACCCAGAAGTTACCTTTCAAAAGAACCTGCGGTTCAGCGCGCGAATAGAAACAAGTTCGAACCTGATTTGCAAACAAAAAATAGAATGGATTCTTTACTTGCGTGTGGTCATAAATGTGATAAGATAGAATTTATTTTAGAGGGTGGAACATTTACAGAATATCCCAAACAATATCTCAAAACATTCTTTACAAAATTTATATACACTGTGAACACCTATTTTGATGTTGACCAGCGTGAAATGCTGACTCTAAGTGACGAGATTAAATATAATAAAATGGCAAAGAGTCGAATCATTGGAATCTGTATTGAAACGAGACCTGATGCTATCTTGGAATTGGATGAAGATGGTGTACCGTGGGTTGAAACATTGTTGGCATGGGGTGTTACTAGAATCCAATTGGGTGTACAACAAGTAGATAACTATATTTTAAAGAAGATTAATCGCGGTCATACAATTGAACAAGTGGTCAAGGCAATTGAAATTTGTAAAAACAATTGTTTTAAAATAGATATTCACTTGATGCCTGATTTACCATATTCTACCCCAGAAAAAGATATCGCGATGTTTGATGAGATATATAAAAGTGATAAATATCAACCTGATCAAATCAAGATTTACCCTTGTGAAGTAGTTCCGTGGACACGAATTGAAAAGTGGTACAAAGACGGTACATATAAACCCTACGGTGAAGATAAGGAACTGATTACAAAAGTATTACAATATGGTATGACCCAGTGTCCACCTTGGATACGACTACCGCGCGTGATTCGTGATATACCCGACACATATATTTCTGGTGGAATTAAATGTGGAAACATGCGTCAAGTAATTAATAATAAGATTACAGAGGATAAATTATACAGTATGGATATTCGTTTTCGTGAAATTGAGCGACACCCAGAGTACGATGCTGACGACGCAAGAATGTTTGTCAGAAAAATAAGAGCGTCTCGTGGTTATGAGTATTTTATTTCATTTGAGTCTTACGATAATAAGGCAATTTATGGGTTTTTACGACTTCGTATTCCTGACAAGTTTGATAAAGAACAACTTGTCCATTTTGATACACTCAATAACAAAGGACTTATTCGAGAACTACACGTATACGGAAGTGTGCAAAAAGTACATTCTACCTTTTCAAAAAATGCCATTCAGCACACTGGATTTGGAAAGAAACTATTAAAACACGCGGAAAGAATTGCTATGTGGAAAGACATGGATGGTGTTGTTGTTATTTCTGGCATTGGTGTTCGTGAATATTATGAAAATAGAGGATATGTACTGGAAAATAATTATATGGTAAAACGATTTATTGATTATAAAAAATGGGACGCATCTATGGTGTATATTCCTATGGAAATATTAATTGTCCATTTCATTCCATTGATTATTTTAGTTATCAGCCTCATAGCGGTATTTATTAGATCACATATTGAAAATTCCAATAACTTACTGCGAACAAATTCCTAAATAAACATTCCTACTACGAGTGTTTATTTAGATTTAGATTTAGATTTAGATTTAGATTTAGATTTAGATTTAGATTTAGATTTAGATTTATACTGATATACAGTAAAAACCAGATGATTTTATGTATTTTATTCTAACGCAATGTACTTACTTTCTGCGAGAGCTTTTTCTCTTGCGGGTACCCTTTTTCTTTCCTTTTTTTGTGACAGTTCCAAATACACCACTTCCCTTAGGTTGAAGATGTCCAGCAAGGTGTTTTTGAGTCTTGGCAAGCTCGCTTTTCTTTCTGGAAACAAGTCTTCCCTTGTGCATTTTAAGGTCTACTTTCTTTAATCCACCAGGTGTTTGGTGGGCAGTTCCATGCCATACTTGAGCACGTGAACCTTCTAATATTTGGTATTTTTGATTTCCAATGTGGTACATACCATCGGGATTTTTGTCATGTCTTTTAACCATTATAGAAACTATTGAGAAAATAAAACTTCTAAATGTAGTAAATTACGCATCTACAACTACAACTACAACTACAACTACAACTACAACTACAACTAGACACACAATCACTTTATGGGTTATTTACAATACTCGCGTGTTACGTCCATAGTATCGATCTAAAAGCTATTTTTTGGAGACGATCCAGAACCATATGGACCACCTGCTTTTTGACCATAGCCATTTAACGATACATCTTGAAATATTAGTTTTGCGTTTCTCATATTAGATTGAACACGTATCAATGTTGAAAATCGCTCTGCTTGTGTTGCAGATTGATTAGTAACATTACCGCTAGAAAAATTTGTTTTTTTATTTATGTTACAATATTTATATTTACTGTTGCAACTTTGACGCGGTCCTACCCTATTCGAAATAAATGGAGGTGATGAAGGTGTTGAAGGTGATGAAGGTGTTGATGGTGATGATTTATTATCAGGGTTTATTAAATCTACAATAGTTCCGTAAAATTGTCTAGATTGTCCATAATCTAACTTTAATTCTGGATTAGCTGCATTTAAAGTATTAATAGTTTCCTGATATATATACACCTTTTTCAATAACAACGCGTTATAAAATGCATTACTTCCGATACTATTGATAGAATTAGGTAGATTAATCTCAGTCAACTGTTTAACCCCTAGAAAAGATAAGTCGCTTAAATTCGTAACACTATTCGGTACAACATATTTATTGCCAGGCTTGTTCATTGGATAAGTTAATAGGTTAATTTTGTCACTAGTAAACAATACATCATCGGTTGATGAATACTGCTGATTATTGCTATCTATTGTAATTGTATCTAACATTGTTATTCCAGCTATACCGCCACGACCTATACTGGTAACAGATGCTGGTATATGAATAGACTTTAGTTTTCTATTTAAATAGAATATAGAGTCACCAATGGTTGTAACTGTGTTTGGAATAGTTATATTTTCTAGGTTTTGACATAGTTCAAATGCATAGTTTTCAATATTTTCTAATATTGAATCTTGAGGAAATGATACAGTAATTAGTGCATTGAGATAACGAAAAGCTTTCTCTTTAATAATTGAAAGCATAGATCCTTGTTCAAATGTTACAGTAGTCAAATTTGTCGCTCCAGAAAACGCATTTGTTCCTATAGATGTTACATTCGTGCCAATTTCTACAGATGTTATAAGAGATGGTTCTACTATTTCATAATAATATGACAGGATAGTTAATTCACTACCTACATCAATGTATATAGGAGACTGCCCCGAGGATAATATAAATTTGACAAATGCTGGTCCAGGTAATATTGTAGCAGGTGTACCATAAAAATCATCAGTATATCCATAAGATAGGTTAAGACGATTGAGAACGGTTGTTGACATATACACCTTTTTCAAAGCGGACTCTTGGAACGCATTATCTCCAATACTAGTTACCGAATCTGGAATTATAATTTCTGTTATTTTGGTCTCTGCAAATGCATTTACTCCAATTGTTTTAACCGTTGTTGGTATGATAATCTCAGTTAAACTTGTAGCACCACTAAAGGTATAGCCATTTATGCTTGTTAATTGAGACCCTTGTTCAAATATTACAGATGATAAGTTGGTTGTTTCATCAAATTTAGAAAATGCATAATTGTCGATACTAGTAACAGATGCTGGTATGATTATGGATGTTAAACTAGTTGTACCATTAAATGCGTAACTATATATAGTTGTTAATTGAGACCCTTCTTCAAATATTATAGATGATAATGATGTCGCACCAGAAAATGCATCACCTCCAATAGTTGTAACATTTTTTGGAATGGTTATGGACGTTAGACTAGTCGCACCAGAAAATGCATGATTACCTATACTAGAAACACTTGCTGGTATGGTTATGGAGGTTAGATTAGGTGCACCACTAAAGGTATAGACATTTATACTTGTTAATTGAGATCCTTGTTCAAATATTACAGATGATAAATTGGTTGTTTCATTAAATTTAGAAAATGCATAAGAGTCGATACTTGTAACAGATGCTGGAATGGTTATGGATATTAGGTTGGTTGCACTAGTAAAAGTATAACTTCTTATAATTGTTACATTCGTGCCAATTTCTACAGATGTTATAAGTGATGGTTCTACAGAATATGACGAGATATTTAATTCCCCATCTATATCAATGTATATAGGAGACTGACCCGAAGATAATACAAATACGGTATGTTCTGGACCTGGTAATATTGTAGCAGGTGTACCATAAAAATCATCAGTATCTCCGTACGATAAGTTAAGACGATTGAGAACGGTTGCTGACATATATACCTTTTTCAAACCCGACTCTTGGAACGCGCTATCTGCAATACTGGTAACATTTGTTGGAATGGTAATCGATGTCAAACTTGTAGCCTTTTTAAACGCGCCTATTCCAATGGTTTCCAATAGAGAATCTCCTTCAAATGTTACTGAGGTCAACCCACTTTCTTCAAATGCATAAAATCCAATACTGGTAACATTTGTTGGAATGGTAATAGAAGTCAATTCTGTCGTATTTTTAAACGCGCCTATTCCAATGGTTTCCAATTGAGAATCTCCTTCAAATGTTACTGAGGTCAACCCACTTTCTTCAAATGCATAAAATCCAATACTGGTAACCGTTGTTGGTATGATAATAGATTTCAAACTTGTCGTATTTTTAAACGCGCCTATTCCAATGGTTTCCAATTGAGAATCTGCCGCAAATGTTACAGTTTCTAACTGTTTCGCATCTTGGAATGCATAAAATCCAATACTGGTAACAGTTGTTCCAATATGTACAGTTTTTATATTATTCACATTCAAACCATTATTAGTCAAATCGCTTGAATCCAGAGTTCCTATTATATCTATAGGAGCTGGAGTAGTATCATCTATCAGTGTAAATTTAGTAGATGTAGACATATGTTATATTATCACTTTAAAAAATAAAAATTGAAACCATTTAAATAATTAATAATTATGAATATACTATTAATATGGCTACACAATCGTCACTTGCTAAATATCAAAAATTAACGGATCGGGAACATATCTTAAAAAAACCCGACACCTATATTGGTTCTATTGAAAATACTGACCATGACGATTATATTTTCGAAAATGGACAGATTGTGTCAAAGGAATTTCAATATATTCCAGGACTATATAAACTATTCGACGAAGGTATCGTAAATTGTCGTGATCATGTAATCCGACAATCGCAAGCAGTAAAAGATAATGTTTCTAATGCGTTGCCCGTTTCAAACATTGACATTACTATTGATGACGATGGAACAATCCATATGTACAATGATGGAAATGGTATTGATGTTGCAGAACACCCTGAATATAAAATTTGGATTCCTGAAATGATATTTGGGCATTTGAGAACGTCTACAAATTATGATGAAAAGAAAAAGGAAAAGATTGTGGGTGGAAAGAATGGATTCGGGTTCAAACTTGTGTTGATTTGGTCAACATGGGGAAAAGTAGAAACAGTGGATCATGTCCGTGGTCTAAAATATGTGCAAGAATTTAAAAACAATTTAACAGAAATTTGCAAACCATCAATTACTAAGTGTAAAAACAAGCCATATACGCGCGTATCCTTTAAGCCGGATTATACGAGATTGGGTCTACAGGGATTATCTTCTGATATGATGGCTTTGTTCAAAAAACGCATTTACGATGTATCTGCTGTAACTGATAAAACAGTAAAAGTAAAATTAAACAGTCAACTGGTCCCGTGTAAGAATCTTGAACAATATATTGACTTATATGTAGGATCTAAGGCAGATACAAAACGCATATACGAATCAGCAAATGAGCGATGGGAGTATGCTATTTGTTTGGCTCCTAAAGACGAATTTCAACAGGTGAGTTTTGTGAATGGTGTATACACTTCAAAGGGAGGTAAACATGTAGAATATATAATGAATCAAATTATCAGAAAATTATGTGCATACATAAAGACAAAGAAAAAGGTAGATGTCAAACCAAATACAATTAAAGAGCAGTTGATGATATTCCTGCGATGTGACATTGAAAATCCATCGTTTAATAGTCAGACGAAAGACGAATTGGGAACCGCTAGTACCAAATTTGGGTCGTCGTGTACCGTTAGTGATAACTTTGTCGAAAAAATTGCTAAAATGGGTGTGATGGAAGCCGCGTGTGCGTTGACACAGGTGAAAGATAACAAGGCGGCAAAAAAAACAGATGGTACGAAAAGCAAAAGTATTCGTGGTATTCCAAAATTAATTGACGCTAATTTTGCAGGAACGACCAAGTCAAATAAGTGTACCCTTATTCTGTGCGAGGGAGATTCAGCGAAAGCAGGTATTGTTTCTGGTTTATCAAAAGAGGATAGAAATACGATTGGTGTTTATCCGATGAAGGGTAAGCTATTCAATACGCGCGGTGAAACAATGAAACGCATTAGTGAAAACAAAGAAATTATCGAGATTAAGCAGATTCTGGGGTTAGAATCTGGAAAGAAATATACTAAAGATACAGCCAGTTCTAGTCTTCGATATAACTCGGTGTTATTTATGACAGACCAAGATCTAGATGGATCACATATCAAGGGTCTAGGATTGAATTTATTTCAAGATCAATGGAACTCGCTATCCACTCTTGACAATTTCATTGGATTTATGAATACGCCTATTTTAAAAGCAAAAAAAAGCGGAAAGGAATTGTTGTTCTACAATGACGGTGAGTATAAAAAATGGAAGGAGGAAACTGATACCAAAGGGTGGATTGTGAAATATTACAAGGGTCTTGGTACAAGCACTGGAAAGGAATTTAAGGAATATTTTGCAAACAAGAAGATTGTTTACTTTAACCACGAAGGATCTACTAGTGATAATGTAGTTGATATGATCTTTAACAAAAAACGATCTGAAGAACGCAAAACATGGTTGTCCAATTATGATCGCAACAGTTATCTAGACACGAATAGTGATATGGTAACTTATACCGATTTTATCAACAAGGAGCTCATTCATTTCTCTAAATATGACTGCGAGCGATCTATTCCAAACCTAATGGATGGACTTAAGATTAGTTTGAGAAAGATTCTATACAGTGCATTTAAGAAAAATCTTTCAAGTGAAATCAAAGTAGCACAGTTTACCGGATATGTTTCGGAACAATCTGGATATCATCACGGTGAAGCTAGTTTGAATGCTGCTATTGTAGGAATGGCTCAAGATTATGTAGGAAGTAACAATATCAATTTGTTGATGCCCAATGGTCAATTTGGAACGAGACTGCAAGGAGGCAAAGATTCGGCTAGTGAGAGATACATCTTTACTCAACTAAATCCTGTTACGAGATATATTTTCAGAAAGGAGGACGATGACATTCTAGAATATTTAGAAGATGATGGATTTCCAGTAGAGCCAATGTTTTATGTACCTATTATTCCTATGATTCTAGTAAATGGTGGTAAAGGTATTGGGACAGGATTCAGTACAGACATTTTGTCTTATTCCGCATCTACATTGATTCACTATATTCAAGCCAGACTAACAAATGATTTGACGAATGATATTGAATTCATGCCTTGTTATAAAGGATTTACAGGTTCTTGTGATAAGATTGAGAACAACAAATATATCGTCAAAGGTAAATATGAGAAAATCAATGATAAAAAAATTAGAGTTATTGAATTACCAATCGGTCATTGGACGGATGATTTCAAGCAACACATTGAAAATCTAATGGAAGCAGACAAAAATAAAAAGGGTAAGGCATTTATTAAAGATTATAACGATATGAGCACAGATACTAGTGTAGATGTTGAAATAACATTCAATGAACCTATTGATGAAAATGTGGATGGTTCTAATAAATATAACAATTTGGAAAAAATGTTGAAGTTGTATGCAAGTTTAAGTGCGAACAATATGCACTTGTTTAACGAAGATGAAAAATTGATGAAATTTGATAGTGAAAAGGAAATCATTGATGGATACTATCCGGTAAGATTGAAATATTATCAAAAAAGAAAGGATCATATGATTGACAGTCTTGAAAAAGAGTTGAAAGTATTATCAAACAAGGCAAGATATATTCAAGAAACATTAGATGGCACGGTTGATTTGCGCAGAAAAAAGAAAGATGAAATTCTAGCATTATTAAGTAGTAAAAAGTTTGATGTGCTAGACAATGATAGTGATTACAAATATCTTTTGAAAATGACGATGGATAGTGTATCTGAAGAAAATGCCGAACGATTACTCAAAGATCGCGACAACAAGTCGAAGGATCTCATTGAAATTCAAGGTACGATGATTGAGGAAATGTGGTTGAAAGAATTGGGTGAACTGCAGAAATATTTGGACACTCCATCTGTTATGAAAATCAAACTCAAAAAGAAATAATATTTACCACAATAGAGTATAAATATTATAGATTGGAAGAATATGTATATTTAGATTTAGGTGTATAGTGAATAATTTTTTTGCTAAATTAAAACCAGTGTTTAAGTTCGAGTGTTTTATTATTGTAATCGGGTTGTGTTGGCCTATCAATAGGTGTATACATGGTACTGACATCTTGTTTGTATGTAATGTATGATTGTGCCTCACTGAATACTTGTTTTACACAGTATTCAATAACCAAGTTATTTAGGGATTGTATTTGTTGAGCAATGTTATTTGGTAAATTTGTGGAGCTTTGTAAAAAGACGCTTCTCATGATAATTTTAAGTGTATCGTAATTTTGATTTCCAACAACATACTGGCTGTTAGATATTTTATAAACTCCTGCACGGATACCATTTTGTACGATCTGGATATTTTCTTTGCAGAAAAAAGCCCTAGATAAGTTGTTTTCAGTAAAGTTCCCAATCATGGCGTCGTGAAATGTAGTCGCGCCACTATCAGTAGGGATTTTATCATACAAGTCAAATTGATTCATTTTATTAGGTGTCATTATATCTATTCTTCCATTAGTTGATGAGCAATTCATATATATACTTGAGTAGAAAAAAATATATTCATTTAATTTATATAATGACTGACAACTTTCAAAAAATAGTATTAATGATCGCCATTGTAATGTTTATTATTTTAATGATATTTATTGGAACGGCCTTATACCAGAATAAATATACGGATGCGTTTCCACCAGTAGTGTCTGAATGTCCCGACTACTGGATTGACAAACAAACTACTTTAGAAAATCCAGATGCGATTAAAACCAGCCAATCGTGTTATAATAGTAAAAATTTAGGAAACACGTCTTGTTCTAAAACAATGGATTTTTCGGGTGAATATTGGCAAGGATCATCTGGCAAATGTCGCAAATATAAATGGGCAAAGGGATGTGACTTGACATGGGATGGCATCACAAATAGTCCCGATGTATGTGACACTACATCTGATTAAATGTATATTTCATATTTCATATTTCTGCGCATTACCTCTTCGCCAATGTATAAAATATCATCATTTAGTAATGATACTAAATAACGATGTGTTAGGTGTAATATACACATATTTACCTGCAAAGTGTAAAATAATGACGCAAAAAACACACTTAGTTCGCAAGATATTATCGTATCTACCAATACAAGACAAAATGTTACTCGATAGATATCATTATCGTTTGATCCAATATGACATTGTAATAGCAAACAAGTCGCGATTTTACATCAATATTGTAAAGAAAAATATGAGTGATTTATTTATGAAATACATTCGTGATGAAAATATTACTAATTGGTATGCGCGAAAAAAATATTATTTTGACAGTAATGTATTTTCAAATTTTATTTCATTGTTGGAATATATCGCTATACAATACAAATGTGTAGAATGTCGAAAAAATATATGTGATTTGCGATGTGATAAGAACTATAATAGAAATAAACATAAAAACAAAATATGTAAAAATATAATATGGAGCTGATAAACATAAATAATATATTGGGTCGTGAACATATATATAAAAATGTAACAGATTTTTTAACCCATTTCGAGGCAAATAAGCACAATTTATCTTGTAAACGAGGTATATATATATATGGTAACCCAGGTACTGGAAAAACTACTTTTGTAGAGAAATTGTTAGTTGATCTTAATTATGACATTATTAAATACGATGCAGGAGATATCCGAAATAAAGTCATTATCGATACGATTACAAAGCACAATATGTCTGATCGAAATGTACTATCTATGCTGCAAAAAAGCACAAAAAAACTTGCCATTATTATGGATGAAATAGATGGAATGAATAACGGAGATAAGGGTGGTATTAACTCGCTCATTAAATTAATTCGACCAAAAAAAACAAAAAAGCAGAAGTTGGAGGAAATTACATTAATACCTATAATTTGTGTTGGTAATTATCACATTGATAAAAAAATAAAGGAATTATTGAAGGTTTGTAATAGTTATGAATTAAAAACACCGACCAATATTCAAATTACTGCATTAATAAACACTTTGATGGAAAATCTAAACCCCGCAATGACCGAGAAATTATTGGGATATATTCAAGGAGATTTGCGAAAACTTGAATCGATTGTGACAATTTACAACAAACAAAATTTTTTATTGCAAAATGAAATTATTCAGAATATTTTCCAGCCTAAAACATATAACGAGGATAGTAAAAAAATCACACAAAATTTAATTAATAACAAGGCAGAATTAAACAGTCATAATCAGATAATGAATGAAACAGACAGAACGATTGTTGGATTGTTGTGGCACGAAAATATTATCGACGTGTTGAATAAATTTCCAAAAAATGAATCATTTCCATTTTATAATACTATTTTAGAGAATATGTGTTTTTCAGATTATATGGACAGAATCACTTTTCAAAAACAAATATGGCAATTCAATGAGATGACATCACTTATCAAAACATTCTATAACAATAAATTATATCATGAACATTTTAATAAAAAACCAAAATTTAACCCACCGGAAGTGCGATTTACAAAAGTATTGACTAAATACAGTACAGAATACAATAATTATCTGTTCATACAAAATTTATGCTTTACCCTAGGAATGGATCAAAAGGACTTGTTTGCGTTTTTTAACGATTTACGAAATGAAAAATCAGAAGACGAAATCTACATTTTATTAGAAAATTACGAAATAAGTAAACTAGATATTAGTCGTATGTTTAGATACTTGGATAAATACTCTTGTATAGTTTCAAATGATTCAAATGATTCAAATGATTCAAATGATTCAAATGATGCGAATGATGATGATTCTGTAAATAATAATGTATAATGATTACACCTTCAAATGTGTATACTGGGGTGGGGAGGAATAATAATATTATGTGAAAAATATTATTATTAGTAATCTATCAGTTCGCCACAGTGATGTCTATATCAATTACAGACGACGCATCTACATTATTTTGCGATAAATATGATGATTCTTTTAGTGTCTTATTTTCTTGTTCCAATTGTTCACATTGACTAGTTTTATCGGTTAATTCTTTTTCTACATTTATTAGGCGATCTCCTTGCGATATGACTAATTCCTTTAATTTATTAATTGTTAACATATGAGTTTCACCATCAATTGTAGTAACATTGAAGGTTTGATTAATTTCTTTTTGTTTCAACTCGGCTATTTCTTGTTGCTGCATTTTAATCATTTCTACAACTTGGTTGTTATTTAACTGTGTTTTATTACCGCAACTATCTGTGGTGATAATCTGCCAATCCCCTTGCTGTAACATTTCTTCCGCGCGTTTTCGTCGACCTTCTTCTATTTTTATCATTTGCATCAACACATCGGGCTTCATACTAGGAAGTCCTGGCTCGTATGTTTTTAACGATTCGTCAATATTCATATAGAATTCCTTTAGGCCCTTATCTTTGATAAAATAATCGACAGTTTTGTTACTCTCTTTAACAACCGTTGGATTAATATTTTCTAATAATTTTTTCTTATCGAAAGTGTTGTGTTCATGTGAGAAAACCAAAATAGTTTTACTTGCATCTAATTGAACAAATGGAACGGTATAATCTTTTAAAAATGCTTTTTCTTCTGCTAAGCATGCATCCTCCTCATATCTGTTATTTTCTAATAGTTTTCGTTTGAATGCAAATGTTCCTGCAGTGGCGTGATTTTTACCATATGGTCCAAATTGGTACATTTTATTAATGTGTTTAAAATATATACATAATTCACTTGAACCCGCACACAGTACTTCATTATCGGCCTTTAATTTATCAACTGCGTGACTTACGCGCTCTGGTGGATAATAGTCATCATCATCCATATAAACCAATATATCGCCTTTACTTTTTTCGTGCATCAAATTTCTCTTTCGCCCAAGTGTCATTTTATTATCATAGCTAAAATATTTTACACTGGGATGGTCTTTTACTAGATCTTCTATTTTGTCCGTGCCATCATCTATAATGATCCATTCCATTCGATTTCTGGGATATATTTGATGATTGAAACATCTTAACATACCAGATATGAACGGTCTTCTATTGTATGTTGGAGTACATACACTAACAAATGGAAATCGTCTATTTATTTCATCATCGCCATTGTTACTATTCGCAGCATTAGTATTGTTTTTTTTATTTTTCTTGTTGTTTTTTTTATTATTTTTACCCATACCAATTATAATATACAATTCTGATTATGTTTATATGATAATTATAATAATAATTATTATTATTTATGAGGTCTTTGATTTTGCCAATGGATTCATTCCAGGAGGTATTACATTCGGTAAAAATACGATCATCATTATTAATGCGATATACAAATCTAATTTACTAAATGCAGCACTAGTAACTAGTATAAAGAATATTAATTTCAACCACCAAGCGTTAAAAGATTTACCCATTATATTAAGAATATCACTCGAATTCATCAATACTGGTAAAAGTATAAATTTAAACATCGATGTAAAAATCTGAACGAAACTAGTGAGTATAGGAACGCTCCATGTCCATCCAAAGAATAGTCCGATTATTGATATCCATATTCCGAATTTGCTATTCGCATTTTCATTCCAGAAAACACTTACCATAGCTGGTATGAACCAGAGTGATGTGATAGCTAATACTATTCCAATAATGAATGGTCCTAAAATAAACGGGATAATATCTCTAGCAGAATCGGGTGACATTGCACATAATGATTCGAAAAAGGTGACTATACTTTTCTCTACCATTCTCAACCATATATATGAATATTTTACCTTATTGGAAAACCAACTAGTTATAACTCCACCAAATGTATCTTCTCCATTTTCCATATTATATGGAAATCCATAATCAAATGTTCCTTTGAAATACTTATTTTCAAGCAATTTACTATTAGTAATATCAATTGGCATACCACATCCGTTACCAGATGATCCACCTGTCATTATATCTCCACGTGCTTTAAACAATGGTGGCAATGGTGTACCCGTTTTTGTTTTATCGGTATAAGGACGTTGTTCGGAGTCTGTTGGGAAAAACAAATTTGTATTTATTCTTGTTAAATATACAAAATTTGCTCCCAACAATCCAATCAATAAAACTGTTATTAGAGATGTTATCAAAGATGTGATAAAACCTTTCCAATCATTCTTTACTTTATTTTCATTTTTATCATTTTTATCATCTTTATCATCTTTATTTCCCATTCTATATATTTTATACATATAAATAATCTACAAAGTCTACAATTATATTGTGTTGTTGTAATATAAAGTATCAATGGTGGTAAACAAAACCAAATATATATGGGATGGTGGTGTTTTTTCTCCTCCAACTAGAGCAGTCGGTACATTGGCGTATAACATAGCTACATATATATCATCTAAAGATGAATCCCCAGTTGATTATCATTTCGTTCCTACAAATAAATATTACAATAAGCCGTGGGTACGTTGTATTGAAGAAGAAGACAGAATACACATGTTGAATAATTTAGTAACATTCATAAACAATGAATATGATATACCAAAACCGGTTAAATTTATTGTAAATAATACTGAAATTACGCTTGGAAAGAAAGAAAAGTCTCACATCGAAACCGTAAAATCGATAACCAATTATTTTAAAAAGTCACAATTGCCCCGCGTTTACATAGCCAATAGCATCGAAACACTGATTCGTCGTGTTAGAGCAGAATGGACAAATGCACTAGAGTTACTGTTCAAATGTAATACAATATGCTATGATATATATTCTGAAGAATTAATTGGAACAAAACAGAGTGATATATATGTTCGTAATAGTATTCAACTTCGTGATTTACTAAATCAATCCAATTATAATTTCCCTCAACCAGTAAAAGAGTATTTCAAGAAAAATAGCATAACGAATGACAATATTAGAGAATTTATTAAGAATAACACGAAGGAACAAGATTTTGAAGGGTTAAAAAAACTTGTAATGGGCAGAATTACTTTTCTACCCAAGCATTTAGTTCCCGAATCTTACAAAGCATATGCTGGGAATCGTGTTAGAGAAGAACTCGATGTGTATTATTCATCACTCAACAACATCCAGAACATGACAACTCCTGGTATCGAAAAATACATTACAGACAAGAAATTATATGAACATTGTAAATCAAGGTATAAAAGTAAATTAGTTTCGAAGAAAACCTATACTGTAAAGAAGAACTCACACAATAAGCGGTCTATGCGCAAAAAAAACACTAGGAAATCGAAGCGAAAAAAATCTTACTCACAATAACAGAAACCAGATTCTCAGAGTCCCAGATTTAAATCTGTATATATATGTATATATGCAGATTTTAGATAAAGAAAAAATAGTAGAACTTGATCATAATACGCCTATATCAAACATACCAACAAGTGTAGAATTGATATCTAGTATTTTGAATATTGTGTCACATACAGAGGCTTCTGGTACAAATAATACAGTCTATACATTTATTCTGAAAGATAACTCAAAAATATCGGTTAGAATTGCGATACACTCGCTGTTTACTGTTTCTAAAAATATGGTTCGAGTATCATCTTTACAAAATAGTTCTCAAGATGACGCCACACTTATTGAAGAATTATATCAAACGAGGAGTAATTGGATTAATGCCGCTAGAAATAACATTGCACCTAAGATATATTTCTACGGATATATCAAGAAAGAAACCAGACCCGGTAGTGGAGTTTACGAGTTGTATCCTGCTATGGTGAGTGAAGGGTATGATTGTGATCTATCTACATATTATAACAATAAAAACTATAAAGGGTATCATGATAAACAAAAGGCCGCATTATCGGTAGATGATATTAGTATTGCTGACCAAATAGTTACTATGTTGGATAAATCCCTCACTATAGATAGTCTAAGGGTAATTTGTTTCGATATAAAACCAATGAATTGTGTGGTGAATACATATTCAGATGGAAGACTACCTAATGTGAAATTAATTGACTGGGACGCAGATTGGTGTAATAATTACTACCGTGTATTATCAAAACATGGCGATACATCACCTCTACTACTTATTTCCATATTTAGTAAAATGCTTATGGCGGCGCATTTTTATGCTTATTGTAAATGGAATATTTTCAGCGATTATTTCAACACAACCCGAATTGATGGATTACCTATATTAGGAACGGAACGAAAGGATTCGTTGCGAATGATCTTTTGTGAGTTAGCCGATTATTCTAATTACAAACTAATGGTAGAGCATTATTTTTTCAATGGACAACAACAAGACTGTAACTTCATGTTCAATAAAATATATAAATGGGCTACTAAATTGAAACCAAACACATTAAATAGTATGGGTGGAAGTAATCATAAATTACATAACAAATCCAACCTGAATAAGAAAAAATGTAAGAAATCTCGCAAAAAAACAACAAAATATGGAAAATTTAAAATGGCGCAGACTAAACAAAATAAAAATAATAAAAAAAACAAACAGCGAAAACATAGTAAAAAGAAGCTGGGGAAACAATAAGAAGTATCATTTACATTTACATTACACATTTAACCGTGTAATGTAATGTCTATTTTTTGCGTCTCACAACGATACGTTTCTTCGGTGTTCTAGTTTTTTTTTTGTTTCTTTTCGAATGTTTCCGCGTGTTTCTTGTGTTTCTTGTGTTTCTTTTCGAATGTTTCTGTGTGTTTTTTGTGGTTGTGTGTTTTTTTGTACGTTTGTTTTTTCCACCTAGATATGAACCAATCAATCCTATAACGTCATCGTTCAGCTTGGTTTCTCGCAATGCACGAATACGCTTATGATTCTCCAATAGAGTAATCATTTTTCTGTAAGTTTCGTCTGATATTTTACCACTCATATCCATAAAATTTAGCTGTAATTTTTTTTCTGTATTTGATATAATTTGTTGTAGCTCGTCTTCATTAATATTGTTGGTATTTAGTGCTTTTCTCATACCATCAATGTCACCATTGTTCACCAGTTCTTTCAATCGATTCGCCGACTTATCCATATACATTATCGGTATATATAAATATTTTGTTCAAGAGTGTAAATAATATTAATATATACAGATTATATATTAATAAATGCAAAATTACTTCTTTATCTTATTTGTAATAGGAATATTTATATATTTGATTTATAAACAATATCTCTTTCAAAAATATTTGTATTTTAGTTCGGACGTAAAAGAACAATTTACCCCATTAGATATTAATAAAATTATTCAATCTCCTGGATCAGCACCTATAGGAAAAGTAGATTCTGAACTATTAAATGCTACCAAATTACTTACTGTTAGCAATGGTTATAACAATAATATAATAAATAAATTACAACCGTCTAATCCCGAACCGTATCAACAAAATATGGCTGACGATGAAATGGGAAACTTCCCAGACGCATTGCAGGAAGACTATCCACTCCCAACAAAAGAATTCGAATATCCAAATAAGCACCAATTCATTGTGAAATACGATTGTCGTAAAACGGCCACTGGTATGTTTTCAGACTGTGGAGTATATTCAGCCAACAATGCGTGGACAGCCGATCCATACAAGGGTCTAAATTGCCCACTAACAGATACTAAGACACCCGCTTTTTCAAGCGAAGTATCTAGGGGAAGAGAAACAAAATATACATCTCTCAGAAAAACAGGAATGTCTGGCACTGGAAACAGTCAGCTACGATAATGTGTTCAATAGAGAGAAAATACTACATACACCTATTCAAATGTGCATATATTTTACACCAAATATTCATTGCTAATATTTAGTGTAAAACAGATTACTTATTACCTAGCATACATGACACCACAATTTCCACCAACAAATGTTAATACATTATATCTCTCTTCGTGTATAGTCAAATTGTAATTGTAATTGTAAATTCTCCATGTTGGTTTATTCACACCAATGATATCACCAGAACTTGGATCACATATTGTATAAAATTGTGCAGACTCATCCAATGGCGGTACGAATGTCTGAAACTCAAATTGAATATCATTGAACTTACTCAAATTCATTGCCCCAGACGGCTGAAAATCAAACGGGTCGTTGTGTATAGCAAAGCTATAGTTATAAAGACCGTTTGGTGCATTTCCTGAAGTCCTTACATATTTTTCAACATAATTATATACACCTGCATCATGCACATTTTCGCGATATTTACCATCTAATAAAATGCCCAATCTCATTAATATATCCTTTTCGTTTTGTACATTATAGATACCAGTTGTTGTTATACCAGTATGGGTTCCATCTAGTGGATTATAACCAGGGCCAATTACAAGGGGACTACTCGGTACATTCCATTCACCACTTGGGTCGGCATAATCTACTTGCTGTGGAATAACGCCACTGTATGGCCAATTGGTATAATTACTCCACTGATTCCTTAAATTGGCATCACTTCTTTGGAAATACCACATCCATGATGAAACCATCCCCATTGTACTGTCCAATTTCACACGATGATTCCCCGTAACATTGAAATATTTCCATTCATATATAGACTTGAATAGATATTTTTGCTCTTTCATAGCAAATACTTTCGATTCCTCGTCAGTTAAAAATCCATAAGTAGATACTAAATGAACATCTGCATTCCAGTTTGTACGTTTGTCCGTATAATTTAGCGAAATGTCAGGAGGAGGTTGTAAAAACCTGTAAAATTGCTGTAAAGATTCATTCTGATTGGCTTGAATATAAGGATACTCGTTTACAGTGTCGGTAATATCTCTTATCACAAACAATTCGTTTATGGGTCGCAGTGTGATATTTATTTCCAATTCATTATATTGTAAGGCCACTAGCGGAAATGCCATTTTTGCAGCCAATGTAAACCAAAAATTAATAGGAATATACAGTTTTCTGGCACGTATTGAGGGTTCAGGTCCAAGAGTGCTATCCGTGTAATATGCACTCGGATATGCATTCACTCTACCATTGGCATTTGCAGGATCGTTTAACTCGTTTACATTTCCAGTCATTTTATCATATAGGTCTTTTTTCTCGGCGCTAAAATCTCGCTCAACCATTGCTAATAAATATCCAGCTGTATATCTATTTATTGTCTGTCCACCAATATTGATCTCTACTTCTTCGATCATTTGAGTACCCAAATTATCAATCCATTTAAAATCATATGGTGCCCAATTAGCAGATGCGTCCTGTGGGGGATAAATAGGACTCCATATAGTGGGTAGTTGAACCACTAAATATGTGTCCATTAATAATTCTGCGTATCGTTTCATCCTAAAAGTAAATTTAGACGACTCTGTCATTCGCAAACTGCGTTGCCCGTCAAAATCAAGGCGAAACTTCTGAAGACCAAAGTTAGTATATTTTTTATATGTAGTTTTGAAAAATGTTTTCGAGGGATTTCCATTTAAATATACATTTTGATTTCCAAATGCTACTATATTTAATAATCCTCCAGGCATATATATTTATCATACAATAAATATTATTTAACTTTTTATTTCGTAAATAGATATTTGGTGTATTTAACTTTTGAATATGTAGTTTAGTAATTTGTAATCAAGTAGATTGTAAAATATTTTTTCAATAGGTAATATAAGTATAATGGAAAACGCTACAAAATTGTATTCAAAGATGTATTCAAAATTGATTTTAGAACAAAACAAAGCAACAACTCTTAAATATATATCTTATGCGGTCATGGCAATTTTAGTATTTGGGCTATTCGCATATACTATGAATAAAATCAGGTTGAACAATGCAAATTGTGAAAAGTTAAAGAAGATTTACACATCCTTCCCAAAATTGTCGTCTGTTAATTTTAACGATAATGCTTATTCATACAAATTACGCGACTACTATGTGAAAACCGCTTACAATTGTTGTTGTTCTGGTCAATTTAAAAATGATTATGTAAACGAGTGTGCATTGAAAACATGTATTTCTCAAGGTGCTAGAGTACTGGATTTTGAAATATATTCAGTCAATGACGAACCAGTAATTGCAACATCATCTATTGATAATTATCATGTAAAAGAAACATATAACTATGTAACCTTTGCGAGTGCGATGAATATTGTAAATAATTACGCGTTTAGTGGTGGTTCGTGCCCTAATCCCAATGATCCAATTGTTCTTCACTTTAGAATAAGTAGCAACAATGACAAAATCTATAAAAAAATGGCCGACATACTTTACAACAGTGTTGGTAGTAGGTTACTAGAAAAAATATATAGCTATGAATACTACGGTAATAATTTAGGAACGGTTCCTCTGAAAGAATTCCAAGGGAAAACAATCATTTCTGTGGACCGTTCCAATCCCCTTTTCACATCAACACCATTAGACGAATATGTAAATATTGCATCCAACTCCATGTTCTTACGCGCTTCTAGGGATTATAACATTAAGTACACCCCGGATAGCCAAGAACTCATCGAATACAATAAAAAACACATGACACTAAGTATGCCAGATTTAAGCCCACACGATAATAATCTATCTGCTGCACTTAATTTCAAATATGGGTGTCAGTGGGTTGGTATGTGCTTCCAAAATTTTGATTCCAACATGGAATACTATGATTTATTTTTTGACAAGGTTGGGCACGCGTTTGTACTAAAGCCAGAGAATCTCAGATTTGAACCTATTACTATCAAAGAACCCACTAAACAAAATCCGGCGAATTCGTTTGCCAAACGAACCACCTCTACGGATTACTACTCGTTTAGTATATAAATCGTCTAACATTTGTAAATTGCAAATACTTCCAATATACATCTTTGAAGATTCAAATATTCAAATATTCAAAGATGTATAATACTTTCTCTCACGCTAATATATATATAACATAATGTCGTGCAATCAAAAATTGACATTACCAGAAAAAGAAGTTGAAATCTTAAGAAATGCCATTGATATTGCGGAGAAAAAAAAGGGGCGAAAGGTAGTTAGTGATCCTGATGTTAAACGAATCATATCTATTTTAGAAGATTTTCTCAAGAAAAAGAAATTAGTCTGTTATGGAGGAACTGCCATCAATAATATTCTACCACTAGAAGACCAGTTTTACGATAAAGACATTGAACTACCCGACTATGATTTTTATTCTCCTAATGCACTTGACGACGCAAAAGAACTGGCTGATATTTATTTTAAAGAAGGTTTTCAAGAAGTAGAGGCAAAATCAGGTGTTCATCACGGCACCTACAAAGTATATGTCAATTTTCTTCCCGTTGCGGACATTACTTATCTGGACAAATCGCTTTTTAAACGTGTTCAGAAAGATGGCATCCGTGTTTATGGAATCATGTATTGTCCTCCTAATTTTTTGCGAATGAACATGTATCTAGAATTATCCAGACCAGCTGGAGATATTAGTCGGTGGGAAAAAGTACTCAAGCGACTTATTTTATTAAATAAAAATTACCCTCTCAAAGGGAAACACTGTGACCCTAAGTTATTTCAGCGCGAATTCGAATTGTCCGATTCTAAACACGAAGAGCAATTGTATTATGCAGTAAGAGATTCCTTTGTTGACCAAGGTGTGATTTTTTTTGGCGGGTATGCTAGTTTCCTATATTCTACATATATGCCTAGTAAACAAAAAAAACTTTTTCAAAAAACACCTGATTTTGATGTATTAGCAGAACAACCAGAACAAGCTGCTGTTATGTTGAAAGAGAGGTTAGAAGATTTCGATTACAAGGGTATTAAAATGATAAAACACGACGGTATTGGTGAACTTGTCGCACCTCATTATGAAATAAAGGTGAAAATTGATAACATAGAAGAAACTGTGGCGTTTATATATAAACCATTGGCATGTCATAGTTACAATATTGTCAAAAAAGGCAATAAATCAGTTCGCGTTGCCACAATAGATACAATGTTGAGCTTCTATTTCGCATTCTATTATAGTAACCGCGAGTATTATGACGAAAATCGCATTTTATGTATGGCACAATATTTATTTGATGTGCAGCAAAAAAACAGACTTCAACAAAAAGGACTCTTAAAGCGTTTTAGTATAACCTGTTATGGAACACAACAAACACTAGAGGATATGCGAAACGAAAAATCCGAAAAATATAAAGAACTAAAGGGAAAGCGGAATACACTCGAATATGAATCGTGGTTCTTACGATATGTTCCATTTGAAGTGTATATGGATAAGCAAGAACGACGAAATAGTAAGGTGAAATCTATGAGAAAAAACGCGAAATCACTGAGTCAGTCCAAAACGAAATCCAAACCGAAAGCCAACACAAAAGCCAAAACGAAAACTAGAAAAAATCTTGGAAGACTCGTTGATATTTTCCTGTAAAGTTTCTATTACATATATTGTTACTAGAATGTGTAAATCTTCAAGGGTGTAACACATTTCCCAACCCTCCTTCGATTTTTATATCACATAATATTAATAACTATGGCGGCTAATTTTGTAGTGCAACCAAATACGAATTATTATTCGGGTATATTGACATTTATTGTTAAAAATGATGGTGATATTTCTAGCAATGGATACAATGGAGCAGATTATCGAAGAATCGTTGAAGTAACGAAAAACAAATCTGAAGCTGCAGAGGATGCATCAAATATATATGTTAGACGTGTTCTAGATGATGCAGATTCTGCAGAGATTTTTTATCTAAAAACAGATATTACAGTGCCTTTAGACATATCTGTTCAAAATTGGTCGATTAGTGGCAGTGACGTCAATAATAGTGAAACTTATACTTACAACGCGGACAACAACCCACTTAATCACATTGTATATAGTATATATGATGACACATATGGGTGGAGTAAAATAATTAATGATCCTACACTTAAGACGGGAGAAACTCTTACTTTAGAAATCACCGGTAATTTTCAAGATGATACATTTTATCTAATTACCGCAGATGATTTTATTAGTAAAAATCCGAATGGTGACACAGTAGAAACGGTCGGGTTGGATGATCTTAATGAAACAAGTGATAACCATTTTGTATTTTTAACACCTATATGCTTTCCTAAAGGAACATTCGTTACGTGTGATCAAGGTGATATTAAAATAGAAGAATTAAATTCACATATACACAGTATTCGTAATATGCCAATTGTTGCAATTACAAAATCCAGACCTTTACAAAAACAACTTGTTTGTATTGAAGCAGGTGCATTAGGTAAAAATATTCCATCACAAACAACACACATTAGTAAAGAACATCGTGTTTTCTATAAAAAAAAAATGAGGAAGGCGCGCGATTTAGTTTCTATATGCGATGATGTGAAATTTATTCCATACGATGGAGAAGTATTATATAATATACTTTTAGATAAGCATGATAAAATGCTGGTACATAATTTAATATGTGAAACACTTGATCCTAATAATATTGTGGGAAAAATATGTGGAAGTAACTATACACCTATTGAAAAACAAGAACTGTGCACTAAATTATCTAATATCATAAGAATGAATGATATAATATCTTATAAAAAATTATACAAATCGCTACACTAGACATATACACCTTTGGCAAGTTGAACATTGTCAATTTACTCATTCAACGTATTCATCGTATTCATCGTATTCGCCATTGTGATAAGTATGTTATATGGTAAAATAAATTAAGAGGTCTGTCCATAGATGTTTGAATATGTCGGTATACCGCTTTACTATTTTTTCTTGCTTCCATCTATCGGGAATCACATCTTCTATATGCAGCCCTATTCCAAAAATATAAATAATCATCGTATATATTATTTCTCTTAATCTGAATAATAATATATCCCGCAATCCCCAGTTGTCTACATAACTGCACATATTATTGGGTTGCTGTGTCTCTATAAATTTGTGCATATCTTGCAAGCCTTCAAATATCCTCGGATAAACATTCTTTTCGTTTTTTATGCACAGCATTTTCTTTATTTTATCAAAACTCTGAAGGTTTAAAAAAATTGTCTTTCTGTCTTTACTCCTTTTTTTAAACATATATGGGAATGCTCCATCTATACATCCGTCTTTATATGTCATATTTCCATCAGACAAGTATGGAATATGTACTGTTTTCATTATGCATTTTATTAACTGTTCTTTATTTTTAAAAGACTTCTTCAATAATTGTTTACCTTTAAATGCATCAAAATAGGTGACATAAAGTTTATTATTTACTTTTTCTACACTCTCATTGGCTAGTATGGACTGCAAAGTAAATTCACTTACAATATATTTTAGTTCTCTTTTTTTTCGCAACACTGCATAACATTTATTACATATATCAAGAGCAATATCCAATTTATCTAGTAAAAAACATACTCCTAGTATCGCACCAACACTACAACCAGATATTCGTTTTATTTTAAGTTTCCCTCTACGCTCCAATTCCTTTAGATAAAATAACCCACCTAACATGTATATTCCATTAAATGCTCCTCCGTCTAATACTAAGTCTATTTCATTGGGTAAATTGTTCTCATCAATATTATCTATTAATGAATTTATGAAAGTAGCAATTGCCATTTATTTGTGTAAATATTTCTTTTCTAATATATTTACACATTGTAAAATGGATAGACCGTCCTGGCAAGAGTATTTTAAAAAAATAGCACAGTGTACCGCTACTAGATCGCCTTGTCACCGTCTTAAAGTCGGGTGTATACTTGTAAAAGACAATCGGATAATATCTCAGGGATACAATGGATTCTTGCCAGGTGCTCCACACGAATCGAAAGTTATAGACGATCATGAACAAGCAACCGTACACGCAGAACAAAATGCAATTACTGATTGTGCTAAAAGAGGAGTTAGTAGCAATGATTGTGACGCATACATCACACACTATCCGTGTGTCAATTGTATGAAAATACTATGTGCCTCGGGAATAAAAAACATTTTTTACATAAATGACTATAAGAATGACCCTCTTGTCGATTATTTTAGATCAATATCTAGTATTTCCAATATGAATAAAATCTAATGCGTTGTTGACATATGAAGGTTGATATTCGATAGATGATGTTTACAATTCCACTTCTTGAGTGTTCTCGTTGTTTTCGCTGTTTTCATTGTTCTCGTTGTTTTCATTGTTTTCATTGTTTTCATTGTTCAATCGACGACGGATATTCCGCCGAGTGATAAAATCTTCATCGATTTCTTGCAAAACAATTGATGGAGTTGTAACAGAGTGTCTCTCTACTTCTTTTGTCCATTCGTCAACATTGTTAAAATAGTATTGACAATTTCTCATTACGAATGCAAATGAAAACCCAGAATGTCCTTGAAACTCCAACGCATTTCCAATAACCTCCACTTCAGGTACAGTTGACCAACTAAAACCATTGGTATTGTCATCAAAATTCTTGACAAAATCAACTAAACCTAGTTCTTCAATTACGGGCATTGCTTCACGAATCATTGTAAAACCGTGTGTATCAATCAACATAGTTGTATCAGTCTATCTATCTAATAGTATTATGCACACTACAATTAGCATAATACTATTTCAATTTTTTATCTCTTTACTATTCTCATACTTGTTGCAAATGATGCAATGATTTTGAAATAACATAATAAGAAACACCAAAAAATAAACTGTTTAAAATATATCCTGTCAAATTAGGATTTCCATCACCATTATATAGTGACGGGAGCATAGATAAAAATTTGCCTCTCACAACAGGTAATTGAAATATAAAATATAATAGTCCTATAATTATCGGTATTTGAAATTCATCATATAAAATTTCCAACGAATCCTTGGAATTTTGGTTATTCATTCGTCTAGACAATATATCCTGCTCCGTATCCGTATTTTGAATATAATCAGATTGCTGTTCGGTTTGTGGAACAAAATTGGGCTTGACCTCTTCATCAGAGAAATGAACGGTGTTTTGAGGAACATCTCTAGAAGGAAGACTCATTGCCCCACTAGCACTCGCTTGTTGTATACCAGAAACAAATTCGTTCATTATTTTTTGCTCATCCGCTTTTACAGGTTGAATTGCTGACTCTTCAACCACAGGATTATACTGCGCGGCTCGTTCATTTGTCTGCAGTACAATGTTTTCGGAACCACCTCCTGCTTGAGGATCACTTGGTAAATCAGCTAAATTAGTGGTATCGCTCATATCTAATATACTACTAACATTCCTTGATGTAGATATTTACGCAAAATCAACAGTCGTTTTTTTATTGTCACAGTCAATAGATTGCATTTCGTATTGAAAACATTTATCCCCGTATTTATATTTTTTCGTTTTTATATCTTCTAAACTTGGGGGTTTAAATACTAAACAATTGACACCGTCACACGTTTTCTTAAATAATGTTGCTAACCCTAATCCCAATAAGAATGACATTATCGCTTTGCCTGCTTCTGTATTAAAAAAACGCTTCAGTTCCATTTGTATAACTATATACTATAGCTATACAAATAGTTTAATTACACCTTTGAAGATTTATCCTATACTTGTACTGGAATTTCCTCGACATCATTACTACATTCAATTATCGACTGTTGCAGTTGGAAGCAATTTTGTATGTTATCTCTAAACTGAAATAACTCTTTGTTATCATTTGTAGGATATACAGTTATTTCCTTCGATGCAGGTGCTACAAAATACATATAAATTAATCCTATCATTAGACTTGCTAAAAATATTGGTACATTTATCATAGATCCCGATCCCATTTGTATATCTATATACTATAGCTATACAAATAGTTATTCTCGTATTCGTTTGCCTCATTACGTTTCATCTCCAGATATTGGTGGAGAGGGGGGAGGAGGCGGTATATCACTGTCACTATCACTATCAGACGAGTATACATCCATCGGAACTGCTTTTTTAACCGATGCAGTTATAACTTTATAAATCATTCCGTTAGTCACATCAATTGCAATCAATTTTGGATTACCCAATGAAGTATTTATCATCTCCATTATATACCCTTTCTTACTTGCCATTGTAGCATCTATTTCAGGAGCATCTGTGTAGATAGATGCGTTTTTCAAATAATCTACTTTATTCAAGATCTCCTTGTCCCCAAGAAATATTCTTTTTTCTCCGTCTATCTCCTTAATTATTACTTTACCCACATCGTCATCTCCACTATTAGTATTAGTATTAGTATTAGTAGGTGATAATTTATTAGCATCATCCGTAATATCATCTTCACCAATCGCGTCATCTTCTGTATCATTAGTAAAACGATTTACATCTAATTCACTGGACACACTACGACTTTCCACATTATCTATTCTATTGTCCTTTTTAATAGAGTCTCCG
>Ga0206130_10001891_pt1 | contig 30089 bp, 27 predicted proteins | sample Helgoland_Spring_9_FD_148637 | JGI IMG/M metagenome (GOLD analysis project Ga0206130, IMG submission 148637) | Pelagic subsurface seawater microbial communities from Kabeltonne, Helgoland, North Sea - Helgoland_Spring_Bloom_20160512_1 | ecosystem: Environmental > Aquatic > Marine > Epipelagic ...
CCTTGCGTACCCGGCATACCTTTAGCTAGTGCGCCTTGTCCATCTTTGCCTAATAATCCTTGCATACCCGACATACCTTTAGCTGGTGCGCCTTGTCCATCTTTGCCTAATAATCCTTGCATACCCGACATACCTTTAGCTGGTGCGCCTTGTCCATCTTTGCTTAATAATCCTTGTACACCCGGAGCTGTTGATCCATGCACGCCTGCCATTCCTTTAGGAATTTTTGTAGGGTCAAAAGCGGCGGAGTCTCTTGAAAAAGGAGTTCTATTTTCTTTAAAGAATTCTTGTTTGTTAGAAAATGAGCTTGTTTCAACAACCGGCTTAGGAGTTATTTCACTAAAACAATAACTCAAGTCTTTTAATAATAGGTCAATTTTATTGGGATCAGATATATCTCCATATTCTTGTATAAGTTTTTCATAATTAGGGATTTTTTCATTAAGTATTTTGTCACTAAAAAAGGCAATAGATTTTTTACAATTATCGATGTTTCCACCTTTTAATAATGTATTTCTTAGACCTTTTAAACTTGGGGTTTTTATTTTTTTCCCTGAAGTTTTTAAAACTTTGAGCGTAAGTTTTGGTTTCTTGACGCACGAAGCTATATCTAAAAATACTTTATTTTGAGTATAAAAATTAGAATTTTTTTTTGAACTTTTATTTAAAAATTTAGTAAAATCTTCCATTTTATTATTGAGTTTAGAATTAAATATTTTTTTTTTAATATGTTTAACAGATTTTTTACATCTATTACTATGCATTAATTTAATAACAGATAATAATTTGATTATGAATAAATGTATAGTGAAGTAGTAAAACAATTCATATACTCATCCCAAGCATATTTTTCTGTCTTGGTATTTTCTGTTATTTCAAATATTTTTTTCCACCCTTTAGAACCCAATCTATCAAAATATAATTCGGGTACAACAGGTTCTTCAATTGGATTCTTATGGCACCAATCATAATAATATTTTATCCAAAATTTACATGAAGATTTTTTTGGAGGATTAATCTTGCGAACAAATGATGGAAATTTATTAATAACATCTCCAACTATATTATCGAATAATTTTTGTATTTTTTTTTCTGAAATACATCTGATTAATAATTTCGTTCCTTGTTTTGATCTATTTGAGATTTCATCTATAAAGTTATTCCACTCATAATCTGTTTTAGATGAATATTGGATAGAATTTATTATTAGTATATTATCAAATTTTTTATCTAATAGGTTTAAGTCAACGTTCATATATTTCCAAATATTTTTACCAAAAAACTTTTCTTGATCTTTAGACGTCCATGGTTTGGAAAAATCAAGCCATAAAAATCTATTAGAAAGTTCTTTTTTACTAATTATATTTAAATCTATATCAATCCCTGTATAATTTTTATATTTTAAATCTATTTTCCCGCAGCCAATATCAAGAATAGAAGAATTAGGATCTATAAAGGTATCTAATTTACATTTAACATATTTAGTCTTTGTCTTAATGTCGTCAGTGTGATAATAAGGTCTTATAATATCTATTATTTTATGTAAGTCTTTAATGTACCATTTATTAAGATGCTGATTAGTTAGAAACTGTTCAATTAAACTTGTATTAGGATTACTTTTATCTGTTCTAAGATCTTTTGGTACCCATATATCATTTATCCAATAACATCTCCAAATACTATTAATTTCTTTAGAATCCTTATCTACATATCTTATAATATCTCCATCAGAAGTAGTCCATCCTTGTTCGGTATACATCAAATCTAATGTTAACTTTTTATAAGGCTTTAATTTGAATGTATCTAACGTAGAGATATCCTTGATGATTATTCCATCACAAGGATAAGACGAGGGAAAATTTTCTAAATCAAAATTATCAAGAAATTTTAATAGTTCTTCATACTCTACCCTCCATATTTTTTTTGGCCACCATCCAACAGAGTTTGTTTCTTTCAAGTAAGTACAATAATTTTCCAAAGATTTTCTTTCTTGATCAACATAATTCAAATAAACATCTTTATCTATCAATTGTTTATTATCTGTAGAATTATTTACAAATGGGTGTTTGTGTCTCAAACTATTAATTATTGAGTCTGAAATATATTCTATATGATTATGTATATCAAAAATTACATAGATATTTAATTTTTCAATGTATTCACATTGTATATTATATTCTAAAATTTCGGGATCAATTTTAGGAGATACATCACAAAAATCATAATCATTAAAAGTAATACCATCAGCCTTTTCAGATACAATGATGTTTGATCTATTCAAATTAATCATTTCGGAAGGAGACACATGTTGTGGTGGCTTTATTTGTGGATTAAATTTATACAAATTCTTTTTAAATTGAGTTCCTAGTTTATTATATAATTGATTATTTTCTATATTTGGATAATGGATGATTTGTGTATTTATATTATGGATCTTTTTCTTTAATCTATCTTTAATATTTCTTTCTCTTCTTCTTATAAACCGTTTTAAAACTAATTTTACCAAATACCATTTTGTTGTATTTTCTTTGGAATTTGGTGGTTTATCAGGTAAATTAAATCCAGAAACTACAAGAGCATCAAATAAATCATCATTTCTATGATTTGTCCAATTAGTAAATATATGATTAAACATATTATATTGATCAGTGTAATCAATAGCGTCAAAATTCCTTATCTTGTATGGAGAATATTTGAAATTATAATAGGTATTTACATTCAGATATTTTTTAAGTTTTTCTAAAAATTTAATATAACAGTGTTTATGTCTTGTGGATTTTAATTCGCAGGCTCTAGATAAGCAAATACCAAATATTTTTAACGAATCAATATCTTTATCTATTTCTAAATGATCCATTAATAAGCTTATTCTTTTATCACAAATACAGTATGTATCTAGCAATGACATCAAAAACTTCATAATCATTTGTTTATCATAATTTACTATTTTAAGAACCCTTGAAAAAATATAATAATTTTTGAATTTATGATCTATTTTTTCGTAAAGTGATGAAAAGCTTAGAGATATGTTGTTTATAATGTATTTGGGATACTTATTAATTGTTTTATTAATAAAATTGTTAAATAAACTAGAATTTTTTTCTCCATGAGGAGAAGTCATAAGAATATTAAAGTAAAGTTCATTGAATCTTTGTTTATCATTTTCCAAAAGTTTATCTAAAAGTTTAGAAACTAATTTAAATTTTACTTTTAAATTTTTGTCGCTTATTTTTGTATAAATAATTTCTGAAAAATTCTTTATAAATAAATCATATTCAAAGCCCTCATTAGACCAAGAATCATTATCTCTAATTTTTATACTATCTACTATATGATTAAATATTCTTGCGTCTGAATTCATAAATGCACAACTAGTAATATCAAATGACATACATTCGCCATAACCATATACATACGTATCTACATTCTTACTAAGTAAATACTTAAATGTTTTATAACACCCATATCTAGAACATTCAAGAAGTGGCGTAAATGAAGATTCATCATAGTCATTAAAATAGTTTTGATCAGTCCGATTATCTAATATCTTAAGACATCTATAACCTTCTTTTAGACCAGAAATATAAATAAATATTTTATTAAGTATAGGTCTAAATTCAGGTATTTTAAAATATGAGCCATAAAATGTAATGAAGTATCTTAATTTCGCAACCTTTAAACCATTATCTCCATTGTTTATATTCAAACATTCGCTTAAATTTAATGTAGTATCCAATACATCTTGTTTTCTATTGTTTTTAGAACAAATGAACGGAATCATTTTTTTCCATAGTGAAAGATTGCTAACTTTAAACAATGATAATATCAAACTTTTTTTAAAATTAACATATTCATAACCTTGAGTATCTTCATAGCAGAAGGTCTCAATAATTTTATCTAAAACTGATGTAAGATCAATATTAATTATTTTTAATATCAAATTGTCCAATTCTAAACCTTGAATAATTTGATAATAGTTTCTATGTTCTAAAAAACCACTTACATTTTTTATAAGATTATCTTCAAGCAATTTTAAATATTTTTTATCTAAATCTTTAAAATCTTTGGCATTCAAATAATTTAGGAAATCATATAAATTAATATCATAATCTTGACAAAAATTAATTGATGAAATTAAATTATTTTTTTTTTTATTGCTTGGGTAAATAATTCTTTCTGTAAAAAATGTATGGTTAATATGATATTCATCAATATCCAAATCAACACTATTATTGAACATATAATATTTTCTTTTGTAATTCTTATCTAACACGTTTAAAAAACAGTTTAAATATTTATTTATAATCTCTTTTGTCCCTTCTCTATAAAGATCGTAAAAGATAAAGTCTATCGAAATACTCCAAAACATCTCCTCGCAAAATTCATCGTTACGATAAATATTCTTATTACATTCTGGGCATTTGTTTCTTGGAGATGAGTCTAAAAAAGATTTCTGTTGAATAGTATGGCAGCAGGGAAATTTAATTAATTTTTCATTATCGTCGCTTACTATTACGAATTTTTCAAAATTTATATAATAATCTAAGCAATAAATATAGGTATCTATATATTCTTCTGAATTCAATAACATCTTGATAAATGGTATATCATCAAAATCAGTTCCAACCAAATTTTTGGGAAGTTTGCCATCTTCTTTAAAATAGTAATCAGAAATGTTTATATCTAATACTTCACAGAATTTTTTCCATTCGGTAAAAGGGGTTAGAGATGTATTTTTAAAAATAAGATCAAGTTTATCTTTTGATAAATATTGTAAAAATTTCTGAATACCAATTGTTTTACTAGTAAATAAGTTTTTGATATCCATCACATTATCTTGATTAAAAAGTAAAAAAAATGTTCAATTTTATACAATTTAATTTAATTTATTCAATAAGTAGCATTATATTAGAAATATCTTTATTTATTTTATTTGTTTTATTATTACTATAAAGTCTCAATGGATAATAAAAGATTGTTTTAATGATTTTTTTATCAGGGTGTTTATTAATAATATAATTTACCAAATAATGTATAATTTGCATTTGATCAAAACGAGAATTTAAATCATAAACACATAAGTCATAAATTCTTGAATATTTATTTATAGCTGTTTTTAAAGTCTTGTAAAAATCTATATTATTGTTAACAATGAATAATTGTCTTAGTAAGACATATTTATTTTTATAAAAATCAAGTAATATTTTCTTAGAGTGATGTTTTATGTAATACTTTTTATTTTTAGTTTCTTGAAGTACATAATATGTTAATAAACTTTTAGCTGTTCTAATATCAGAAAAGTTTATTATTATTTGTATTAGTTCAATAGGTAATAATTCTAGAGACATTACAATTAAATTACATAAAAAAATATATTACTGTTCAATTTTTAATTATACTTTTTATATATTTTACCCGAGATTGCTCCAACAATACCTCCTACTAATATTTGAAATATAGTATGACACTTTTTATAGTATCTAGAAATTCCCATTAGTAAAGTAATTATACAATAATAAATTTTTCCATAAAAATTAGTATCATCAAGTTCTAATATTTTTTTATAACAAAATAATGTTGTTAAAGCCATGTGTCCAGATGGAAATCCAGGAGTGTTATTCGGTTGTGGACCGTTGCGTGATAAAAAATCTGTATTAAAACAACCTTCAGGTCTATTAGTTAATTTATGTAAATTTTTAGGATATTTAATACGTTTTATTAATTCTACTAGTAAACTAGTCGATATCATCCATACTAAAAACCTTAATTCTTTTAAATCAAAATTTATTATAAAATTATGGAAAGATACCAAGATAAAAACGAGTGGTAAAATTGAAATATAGTCTAAAAATATCAAAAACATAATATAATAATCCATTTTTTTTTTATCATAAAAAATGACTTAAAAGTTATTTTTTAATATAAATCATACATGGATCCACAAATTAATCAAAAACCTGCTCTAAACGAGGAAACAAAAGATGCGCAACTTAAATCATTAAACATGCTAATTAATGGTATTAAGTTAGCACAAGGAAGAGGTGCTTTTTCATTATCTGAAAGTTCGGCTCTTTATGAAGCTATGAAATCATTTATGGTTGACCCAGATATGGAACCGAACTCCCTCTCCGGTGATGAAAAAGTTAAAACTATTTAAAAGCGTTTATTTTTACTAAATAATCTGATTTATTTAAATAATGAGTCGGAGTTTGAAAAAAAATAAAAATGTTTCTCCTCATAGAAAAAGATTAGAAAACATCAAAGATAAAAGTATCTTTGAAGAAAAAGAAGAAAAAGAAGATAAAAAAGAAAACATACTACTATCACTTATAGAAAGAGTAGATGAATTGGAGTCTGACATGGAAAAAAAAAATATAGAAATTGAAAATCTATATTCTGAATTAACGAATTTAAGATATCAAATAGAAAAAATAGAAAAATAATAAATATTTCACTAAATTTAATAATTTTTGAAAAATATTTATTTGCAAGATTTATATGTGGTTTAATAAGAAACATATTAAAATAGACAAAATCATTGAATTAGACGATATTCAAGGTTATGTTCTTCCTCATGCTGGGACCAAATACACTGGAGAAATACTATCTCATACACTAAGATTTAAGCCAAAAAAAATATTTAATGACATTTTAATCATATATTATCCGGTATCAGATAAACCTAATGTTAAAGAATTATATTATCACGAATATTATGTAGTGTGGAAATCGTTAAAATATGCTATTGAAAAATACTGGAAGATAAATGTCAAAATCAATTTCATACCATTTAATTTGAGAGAAAAATATGATAAAAATATAAGGTATAATGAAAATACTCTTTTAGTAGTATCGGCAGATTTTTCTCATTTTTTACCACTTTCATTAGCAATTGAAAGTGAAAACTGTGCTTCAAAATCGTTGCTTTATAAAAATTTTAATCATCCATGCATTGATGTTGTAGATGATGAAATAAGTTTTAAAAAACTTTATTCTATAATTCCTAATAATTTTATTCTTCAATGGATTGGTAGAACCCGTAGTCCTGGATTTAAAGGTGTTGGTTATTTGTCTTATTTAATAAGAGATACCAATAAAATAACTAGACCGGATGGTTTTTTTGTCACGATTTATGATAATGAAATGAATGCCCGTGAATGTTTGGGGGAATGGAAATTATCAGATAATTGGCAAGATGAATTGAATAAATTTATAGAATATGTAGCATATTTAGCAAAAACTGAAAGCCGTTTAACATCAGGAATGTATAAAAATGTACCAATTAAATTTTATACAATAACCCATTTATACAGAGACAAATCAAAAAAATTTATTAGAGGGTGGCATTCTATTATGCATAATTCCTTTTTTTTATCAGATGTATTTTTAGAAAATACATACGATAATGGTATATGGATTAAAGATAATGACTCTGAATGGCCTCAGGACAAAGATTTTGATTTGTCGGAAAGTTTATTAAAATTAGGAAAAAAGTTTAAAGGGTTTGGAGGTAGAAACTTAACTGATAATTATAAACTATATACTTCTAAAGTAGTTCATGGTACTTTATGATATTGTCCAAAAATATTATATATTAAAGAATAGTGAAAGATAATTAATATGGAAACTAAAATATCAATGAACTATCCTCCGCTATTAAGTGAAAATAATAGCAATAAGGTAAATAAACAAATATTATTATGCACCTTATTTGGAATACTATTAGTAATTATAATATTTAGTATAATTATTATTTTTATAAAACCTAAATATTAGTTATATTTTTATAGTATTCAATAGTTTTTAATAAACCCTCTTCCAAATCAGTAGAAATTTTCCAATTTAACATGTTTTTTGCCCTAGTCAAATCTGGGCATCTCTTTTTGGGATCATCATCGGGGATTGGGCGGTGTACCATTTTAGAACTACTATTAGTTAATCTAATAATTACATTTGCTATTTGATTAACTGATAATTCTAAATTACTTCCTAAATTTACTGGATATTTATAATCTGAATCCATAAGAGAAATTAATCCATCTACCATATCCTCAACATAGCAAAGACATCTAGTTTGTGTTCCATCACCATATATAGTTATATCTTCATTTTTTAGAGCTTGATTTATAAAATTACTTACAACTCTACCATCATTGGAGTTCATATTTGGACCAAATGTATTAAAAATTCTAGCAATTCTAATATCTACTTTATGTTCTCTATGATAATCCATCATAAGTGTTTCAGCTACCCTTTTACCTTCATCATAACATGATCTGATACCAATTGTGTTCACATTTCCTAAGTAATCTTCTGATTGTGGGTGTATTAAAGGATCTCCATAAACTTCAGATGTAGAAGTTAAAAGTATTTTACATTTTATTCTTTTAGATACTCCTAACATATTCATTGTTCCAAGAATATTTGTTTTTATAGTTTTAATTGGATTAAATTGATAATGAATGGGAGAAGCCGGGCACGCTAAATGATAAATTTCGTCTACTTCTATTATTTTTTTTTCAATAACATCATGCCTAATAAATTCAAAATTTTTATTTAACATTAAATCTCTAATATTATCTAAAGTTCCCGTATACAAATTGTCCAGACATATTACATGATTTCCCAAATCTAATAATCTAGTACATAAATGACTTCCTATAAATCCAGCCCCTCCTGTGACTAATATAGTTTTCATATTTAATAATCATCATAACATCTTTAAATATTAATATTACCTCTTATATTAATATTCCCATGAAAATTAATATTTTTTATAGTTGTTAAATTGATATCTTTTTTAAGTGTGTTTTTCCCAATTTTGTTATATGCTTCAACAATTATTTGATATTTTTTATTTTTTTTTAAATTATCAAATGTGTAATTATTTTTTTTTGTTTCATATTTATGGTAAATTTCATTATCATATGATCTAATTTTAACTAAATATTTTATAATTGGATTACCGCATTCATATGGTTCGGGCCAATTAATTGAAAGATAATCATTATCAATTTTAGATATATTAATTTCATTCTCTTTATTCCAAACTGGTACAGCATATTGTATGAAAAATGCAGAACTTTGAATTGTACTTGTACCTACTTCATTTTTTATAAGTAATTTAAACTTAAATATTGTATTTCCTCTTATATTAAATAATGTAAGCGTATTGTTTGACTTGATATATTTATCTAATTTTAAATATCCTAAATTATTATAGCTAATAAATACTTCAGTATTATATTCATTTCCCCAGCTTTGTATATTTGGATGACTTAACATTATGTAGTTTTGGCTATGTTTAATTATTTTTATATTAGAACCATCCGCTTCCCATATTGGTTTTTTTAGAGTTAATTTGGCTGATAATTCCAAATAATTTGAACCAACACCATTGAACGCATATATCCTTATTTTATATTCATTATTCTGAATTAAATTCATTAATTTATATTCTAAATAATCGCTACCTATTTCACATATTTTTGAAAAAGCCTCACTAGGTCTTGAAATGTGTATTTCATATTTAGTTATAATTGTATCACTTTTGGGATGATTCCAACTTAATAGAACTGAATCATCGTAATATTCTTTTATATTAAAAGATTTTAAACCATCCCAAATAGGAAGAGTCTCACTTGTTTTTATTTTTATCTCTTCCGACCAATCAGAATATCCTGATAAATTTAAAACTCTAACTTTTATAGTATAAAACGTATCAGATGATAAATTTGTAATTTTAAACTTATTTGTTGGTTCCTTTAACTCTAAAATTTTAGAATTTTCGTCTTTTATATAAATTTCGGATTTTATAATGTTTAAATTAGAAGTATATTGCCACTCTATATTTATACTATTAAAGTCATTATTAACCACATGCATATTATCAATAATAGGAAGACTATAAATGGTTTTTAATAATGTTGAATAAATCCATCCAGAACTGAGTCCATTTGTTTTATCTATAAGTCTTGCCTTAAACTGAAATTCTTTACCTTCATCCAAATTATTTAGATTGATCTGATTGATTTTGACTCCTATAATATCTAAATATTTGTATTCTGAATTTTGTTTTTCATAAATCTCAACTGATAAAGAATCATTTCCTCCACTAAAAAAATTACCCCATACTAAAGTCATTGAGTTAGTTTTAAGGTTCATAATATCTAAATTAGATAACCATTTTGGACTAACCTTTGGAATAAAGATATTTTTTGTATATGAAGGACTTTTTCCATATCTATTGATTGCTATAATTGTAATATCATAATTTTCATTTGGTAATAATTCTTCACCGAAATTTAAAAATTCATTTTTTGTTGATATTTCATATTCATAATCATTATTTCTTACCATCAATGTGTATCCGAGTATTTTTGATCCTGAATTATTTGGAAGATTCCATTTTAAAGCTTTTTCGTGTACTGAATTGGGAGAAAAAATAATTTCATTCCAATATGGTAGATTTTCGGAGGTCAATATGTTATCAAAAAATAGGGGTAGGGATTCCCCAAAATCATTTTTAGCAGTTATTTTGAAACTATAATAGTTATTAGATTCTAAATTTAATAAGTTAAAATTTAAATTTTTTAGTTGATCAATCACACGTGTATATGAATTATCGCTATTTTTTATATATATTCTATAAAAGTTTATAGGATGTCCCCCTGAATTAGGCTCAGGCCAACTTAATTCAATATTATTAAAGCCGATGTTGTATTTTCCGGTTGAATTTTTATGCCAATATGGAGAACCCGATTTAGTTTTGATATAATCGGTAGTTTTCCAAAGTGAGTATCCAGCTTTACTTAAAGCTCTTACATTGAAAGTATACTCAAAATTGGAATTTAAATTATTTATTGTTAATGCGGTGCTAAAAGTTCTATATTTCTGATCGCCATATTCTAATTCATATAATATTAAATCATATCCATGACAGTCAACGGTGTTCCAAGTTAAAGTAATGAAATCATGTGATAAATGAGAAACTGTAAAAATGTTATTTTTAGACCACGATGGTATAATATTAGGTATTTTTATATATTCTGAACAGTATATTTTAGATGTTCCAACAGTATTTATGAAGTATATTTCAATATAATAAACATGATTAGTTTCTAATTGTTCTACAGTAAAATTATTGATAGTATTACAATCAATATTTGTTTTAAAGTTATTTTTTAAAATTTTTTGTTCATTCTTTATTTCAAAGATGTTTATTATTCTTAATATCTGATCTATCTGAATATTGTAAGGATTAGAATAGGACATTTTTAAGCTTGTATTATTTACCATTAATATATCAATTATATTATCTGTAATTTGGTAAGGTTTAGTCTTTTCTGGGATAAAATTAAATTCAGATATTTCAGATTTAAATTTAGAATCGTTTTCTTGTACAACCCCAACTATATTAATTTTATAATCTAAATTTAAAAAATATTTGCTTATTGATATGTAGGTATCTTTAGTATTTGATTTATAAATTGATTTAGTATCTTCAAACAGTTCTATTTCATAATAAAGAATATCGCGTCCACAAGTTTCAATATTATCCCATTTTATAGATATTTTATCAAATAATTCTTCTGTTATAGTTATATTATTATTTATCCAATATGGATTAGTTTTGATTGTTTTGTAGGTTTTTATAAGCCAATCTGAAACCCCTATCACATTGACACCTCTAATACTTATATTATATTGTGAATTGGGATCTAAACCAGTAATGTTTATTTTTCTTTGTTTAAATTCAAGACTGTTTGAATCAAAAATTTTAGAATACATTGAAGATGATCCAATTAAATTTAGTTCATATTTAGTAATGTCTGTTCCACCATTGTTGATATTATCCCAAGTTATATCAAACTGAAATCCAGTATCATTGATAATATTTATTATCTGATTTTCATTCCAATAAGGTTTTATTATTAGTGTTTTTACTAAGTTAGATATGATTTCTGATGATCCAATGTCATTTACAGCTACTATTTTTATCTTGTACTCTGAATTTGGTATTAAATCAGTTATTAACTTACTAACAATATTTGTATCTAATATTTTTTCTAATAGAGTAAAATTATTATTAACAAATAAATATATTTCAAAGTACCTAAGAGCACTACCCCCATTGGTTGGTTTATTCCATTTAACTTTAAAAGATAATCCGGAAATATCTTCCAAAATTAAATCAGTATTCCAAATCGGGATAGTTTTTAATGTTTGTAAGTATGGGGATTTATGACTGTTATAGTCGTATTCAATTACACTACTCCAATCACTACTACCATATTGATTAAAAGATTTTAATTCAATTATATAGATTTGATTAAATTTTAAGTCTTTTATTGACACAGTTTTACCTTGAAAATTTTTATTTTCGTAATTGTTAGTACCATGTTCTTTATACCTTACCGAATACCCCTCTATTTCTTTGGCAGAATTAGGATCTGGGAAATCAATTATAGTAAATGAGTTTTGAGTAACTGAGACTTTTATTGAATCAATATTATTATTTTCCCAATATGGAACTGATTCTTTGAAATAAACCTTTAAAGTCCATAATTCTAAATAACCACTATCATCTAAAGGGTATAAATCTTCAACTTCTAAAGTCCAAGTATCATTTAAAAAATTATCATTAAAAATTGATAATTTTTCTAAAGGCTTAAAATTCCCACTTATAGGAGATAGATACTTATCAATATTTTCTATAGATTCATTTGACAAATCACTTAAAATTAAATTTCTAAAATCATCTTCCGAAGATCCCCAAGTTCCGCTACCTGGAGAATTCATTAATAGAACGGAATCAGTTCCATTTTTAATATTCATTTTTATATCACCAATCCATGTATGGTTGAGTTTATTGATAATTATTTCAACTTTTTCAATAAGCAGCTTATCTTTAATTACCAAGTGATCTTGAGTGATTACATCTGTTAATGATTCAGGAATTTTTTTGTTAACTAAACCATTAGAATATAACCTATAATCCAAGTTCATGTAATTAATTTCATCAGAATATTTCGACCAACTCAAACTTTCTTTTAAAATACCATTATCTTCATTAATTGCCTTTATACGAAATTTGTAGGTTTTTTCTTTTAATATATTTATATCTATTATATTACTTGTAACTTCTTCGATATTAGATATTGTACCATCAATATTAACTTCCACTAAATATTTAATAATATCTGCGCCTCCTGTATCTGGTATATTCCAATAGATTGATAGTTTATCCTTTGTGGTGTTTATAACACTAGGTCTTGTTATTATTGCTGGATTATTAACTAATGTTTTTATTCCATTATTTTCTAATTCTCCCCCAGAAGATCCTGATATACCATTTTCATTTTGCGATTTAACTCTTACAAAATAGTGAGACCCCGAAGATAGATCTGTTATATTTAATGTTGTTTCATTAGTAGTTTTTAAAACAGAAAAATTATCATTTCCCTTTTTAATTTCAATAATGTAAGCAATAATATTATTAGAATCATCCGGGGTATCCCAAGTGATAGAGAAACTATTAATTGTTAAAGAATTATCAACTAGTTTAACATTATTTGGTGGATCAGGTAGATTTAAAGGCAGGGGATTACTATTAAGAGTTAAAAGTCCACTTGATGTTACAAAATTATTCATAAATTTAGCTTGTTCAATTGAAAACATAATCATATTAACATCAGTCACATAATCCATAAAATTCATAAATTGATCATTAACCCCACACGTATTATAAGCACCGGTTCCATTCCATTTACCATCTGAGTCTTTAAATAAATATGCATTAGTTCCATTTGGTTTGCTTTGTTTTGGTATATCTGTATGAAGTTGTTGATTTGAACAAACATTCCCACTATAAATATCCATAAAGATGTGATATAACCCAAAATTATGCCCTAATTCATGAGTAAGTGTTCTACCATAATTGTAGGGACTCAGACTTCCCAAAGTTTCATAATTAGGATTATTTTGATCTCCTGGACCACCTACACTAGAATATAACACAGCGCAATTTATTCCTTGGATAAAAGCTTCACCAAGAATATTATTTAAATTACAAATGTAAACATTTATTTTATTTGATTCAGAAGCAGAACCACCATTCACCATAACATCATTGATTCCTGAAAAAGAAACTCTATTGGTGTATTTTCTTTTTATATTTAAAGATTGTGAAGAATCAATTGGTAGAAAATTAATATTTGGATTTCCTCTAAATTTAGAAAAACTATAATCCCCATTATTAGGTACTTTTACGTTATCTTGATTTTTTTGATTGAAATCTTCGTTAATTACATCATGCTGTGCTTTAATTTTATTTATATCGATGTTTTGTTGTTCAGTATTCCATATAACATGATAAACTATATCTAAATAAACAGGTAAATTAGAATTTTGTTGAATTCTAGATTCTGATACTTTAAGTATTTTACTTTCAAGTGTTTTAGCAACTATTGTACTTGGAGCTTTACTATTACACTTTTTCATATTATATTAATATTATATTATAATAATTTCTTTAGTTCATAAATAAAAATAATATTATAAATTGATAATATGTATATTTGTAAAAACATATTATTGACGGGTTGTTGTGGATTTATAGGCTCAAATTTCGTTAATTATCTCTGCTGTAAATATCCAAATATAAATTTAATAAATTTAGATAGATTAGATTATTGTTCAAGAGAAAAAAATGTAAATTCTTTTAAAAATTATACTTTTATTAAAGGGGATATTAAGTCTTGTGATTTAGTTAATTTCATATTACAAAAATATAAAATAGATACTGTAATTCATATAGCTGCTCAATCTCATGTAGATAATTCATTTGGTAATTCAATTCAATTTACAAAAGATAACGTGCTTGGAACTCATACACTACTAGAATGTAGTAGAATTTATGGAAAAATAAATAGATTCATACATATTAGTACAGATGAAGTATATGGAGAGGTTGATATTAATGAAATATGTAGTGAAAACTATCTACTTAATCCAACAAATCCATATGCTGCTTCTAAAGCAGCTGCAGAATTTTTAGTAAGATCTTATTATACCTCATTTAAATTACCAATAATTATAACTAGAGGAAATAATGTTTATGGTCCCAAACAATATCCAGAAAAAGTAATACCTAAATTTATTTTCCAGATTCTTAATGATAAAAAATGCTCAATACACGGAGAAGGTAAAACTATTAGAAATTTTATCCATGTACAAGATGTATGTAAGGCTTTCGAAACTATACTATTATATGGAAAAATAAATAATATTTATAATATAGGCACAAATAATGAGTTTTCTGTTATAGATTTAGCAAAAAAAATAATAAAAGTTCTGAGACCTAAATCAAAATTTGAAGATATGATAGAATACTGTGAAGATAGGAAATTCAATGACAAAAGATATTCAATATGTAATAAAAAACTTTTAGATCTAGGATGGAAAGAAACTATTAATTTTGAAAAAGGGTTAAATGAAACTATTGATTGGTATGTTAATAATAAAGAATATTGGAATTAAAATTGATATCATTTATTAACAGATTATTAATCAAAATAATTATGTCAGATGAACGGTGGTTTGTTGCACATATTGATAGAGATTTTACAAATGGTTTGTATGGGGAAGGATATAGACTTTATAGACATAATCGGTCTAAATACGATATTGTGAAAAAAATTAATATAAAAAATAATGTTATTGAAATTTTTAATAATTTAAATGAAAATATTAAATTTAATACTAAACCAAGTATTATTAAATTTAATCAAATATTAAATAATCCTTGGGAAATATGGGATAAATTGTACGGGTCATTTGAGGGTGATAACAGATGTGATTATAAGCCATGGTTTATAGAAATAAACAAAGATGTGGACAGCATACAAGTATATGTTTAATTTTAATATATATTTTATAATTTTATTATATGAAGTGGTTGATTTACGGTAATGGTTGGATCGGTAATATGGTTATAAACGAACTTAGTAAGATTGGTGAGTCTTTTTTTATTGGAAAAGTAAGAGTTGATGACGAAATAAATTTGAAAAAAGAGATAAATTCTGTAAACCCCGACAGAATTTTATGTTTTGTGGGAAGAACACACGGAGATAATATTTCTACAATAGATTATTTAGAATTACCTGGAAAACTTAAAGATAATATCCGAGATAATTTATATGCTCCTTTGGTTTTATCTCATTTAGCAAAAAGTAAAGGAATTCACCTAACTTATCTAGGTACCGGTTGTATATTTAATTATGATTCATCTCATGATACTAAGATAGGTTTTACTGAAGAAGATCTCCCTAATTTTTTTGGATCATCTTATTCTATTGTCAAAGGGTATACTGATAGACTTCTACATCAATTTAATGATGATGTATTAAATTTAAGAATAAGAATGCCTATAACTTACGATGATTCTCCAAGAAATTTTATTACTAAAATAACATCATATGAAAAAATATGCAGCAACCCAAATTCGATGACTGTCCTGCCTGATTTCATTCCTATTATTATTGATTTGTCAAAGAAAAAGCATACAGGAACATTAAATTTAACAAATCCTGGTGTTATTTCACATAATGAAATATTAGAAAAGTATAGGGAAATCATTGATCCAGAGTTTACATGGTCTAACTTTGATCAAAATGAACATGATAAAATCTTATCTTCCAAAAGATCAAATAATTTACTTAATACTCAAAAATTACAAAAATTATATCCGGAAATTAAACCTATAAATGAATCAATAATTACAGTTTTAAATAACATAAAGAAAAATAAATGTATATAAAATATCTTTTATTAACATATGACCTCTTTGGTAAACAATCTAAATATCCATGATTTAAATGCGTATAATGAATTATCTAACATTATACAAGGATCTAATATAGCAACATTTATAGAAGGAAAAGTAGGAGGACATCTAATTCTTGGTGCTAATTCTATAAATTCTGATGATAGTATAAGTTTTGTGACTAAAAATTTAGGAAAATATAAAAATATGATGAGTATTCTAAGTGATGACAATATTAAAATAAATTCCAATTTAAAAATTTCGGGAGGAAATACTATAAATGATATTGGAATAGAATTTCTAAATTCAAATTTTGACAACATATCTTCTGGAACTGTAATAAAAGGCCCAGTTAATCAATCATTATTTATTTCTATTGAAGGAGATGATATCAATGATAGTTTTAGTATTATATCAAAAAATATCACAGAAAACCAATACAAAAATTTATTTTGTGTCAAATCTAGTTCTGAAAATGTGGTAAATATAGGAGTTAATAATGAAAATCCTATTTATCCATTAGATGTAGATGGGACAATCAAGAGTAAAGAAATAAAAATAAGTAATGAAAATCAAGATTCAAATATTATTTTTAATAATAGAATTGGAGATGAAGTTGGAGGGATATATCTTAAGTCTAATAATATATCTATAGGTAGCAAAACAAATGAAATTTTGAGCGTTTCTTGTTTAGATACTAATAAAGATAATGTTGGTATATGCACAAGTACTCCGGTTTGTAAACTAGATATAAATGGCGAATCTATACGTATAAGAAACAAACAATTAAATGTACCCGATGAAAATACTTTTGGTTATGTTGGAGAAATTAGATGGGATAATAATTCAATTTATATTTGTGTTGATGATACAGATGGATACAAATGGAAACATGCTAATCTATCAGATGTTTAATAGACAGCCTATTTTTGTAGCAAGAATTGCTTATTGTTTTTAGTAAATCTTCATTAGAAATTAAATCATTTTTATTAATATTTTTAATTAATTTTGATACGCAACAAAAGTTAAAATCCTTATTAAAATAAAGCTTAGGTGCCGCCTTTAAATTCTCTAATTTCTTTAATTTCATTGGTAGGTCTCCTATAATTATACCGGTTGGTCTATTTTCTAATATTGAAAAATAAATACTATTTTTAGATATATTTCCGTTAAAAGTATCTAAATTTTTTCCAAGTATTCCTAAATATTTTCGTGAATTAAACTTATCTATAATACCTTCGATATTATTTATAAAATATTTCAAATTGTTAAAATCAGAGAAAATTAAGATATCATAAAGTTTTTGATTTTTTATCAGATTAAAATTATCTTTAATTGATCCTTTTAGATAATCATCAGATTCATTTAATTTATCTAATACATTAATGTATATGTTAAATTTAATATCAGTTAGTTTTAATAACCTTTTCACCTCAGGTATGTCATTTGTATTTATTTCAATTATAAATGTTACGTGTTCAATAGAATTGTTTTGAGAATTATAAATCATTTTATAATTTTGAAGGCATTTAATGATAAGTTCATTGTATTCATTATTAAATTTTTCAATATCAGTCATTAATTTGTTTTGATTGAAATTATTAGTGTTGATTCTATTACTATATGATTTTAAACTTAACAATTCTTCATCGTAACAAATGCGATTATGATTACTATATTTTTTTTTAATGTTTGAAAATCTTATCTTTTCAAGATCATCAAGTAAAAATAAAAAAATTTTATCAATATCAACAATAATAGGTTGAATCAATTCCATCGTCCAATTATATTTAAGATGCTCATTATCTATTTTAAGATTAAAGTTAATAAAATCATCAGATATATTTATCTGCACTAAAGGATAAAATTTAGAATTTATTTTTATTGATGTTAAATAAATTTTGCCTGAATATGGTTTAATGAAACTTAAAAATTCTTTTTTTGAATAGTCATCTATAAATACTGAAAAGAAATTTTCATTATGTAGGCTGATTTCACTAATATTTTTTTTATAGTTCAATGTTATATATTTTTCAATAGAATTAAATAAATCAGTGCTTTTCTTTTCAATATTGAGATCTAAATTAATCATTAAATATATAAAATATTTAAAAAAAAAATTTAGAACATATCAATAACACCTATCTTTTTTTTTAATAATTCTTCTTCATTTAGTAATTTATTTAGACTTTCATCTAATCTAAAAACTTGATTTTTATTATCATTTATTTTTGATAAAATATCTAAACACTTGTTTTCAGTATTTTTGGCAATATTCCTTTTTTCAAATTCTAAAATATCTTTGTTAATATTTCTGTTACTAACATTGCTATCCAATATTAACATATTATAATTAATTTGGTTTATTTTATTTACCATATCTATCTTAATTTCTTCAAGATCAACAATTTTTTTTTTATAATCAATTGTAATTTTTAACTCTATATCTATTTTTTTTTCTTCTAATTTCATCAGATTATCCAATATGCTATCAAGTGTAATGTCTTTTCCATCAATTTCTTTATTTTTTATTTTATTTTTTAAGACTATTTTTTTTTGTTCTAATATTTTTTTATTTAAAATTTGTAAATCATTTTTCAATTTATCTATTTTATTTCTATAATTCGAATTGTCTAAAAATAATTTTTGAATGTGTTGCTTATTTTTTTCTAAATTAATTAGTTTATCATTCAATTCATTTTCATTATTTGAAATTTCTGTTTTCAAACGTAAGATTTCGTTATCATATCTGTTTATTTTATCTTTCTCTTGATTAATTTTGTCAATATTTTCTTCATTGAAGATATTACTATTAATTTTATTATCTTTATTTTTTTTTTTTAATAAAAATTTTAAAGAGTTTATATTTTTTGAAACTAATGATAATTCTAATTTAATCTTAGAATTTTCAAAACTAGGATCACAGATTTTTTTTTCTAAATTAGATTTTTTTAATAGCAAAGACTCTAACTCATGGTGATCATCCACATTTTTATTTGGCGCTATTACCTTAATTCTTTCTAAAATACCTATTTTATTTTTACAATCATTGATTTCTTTTTTGTACATTAATATTTGTTCTTTTGTATTTTTAAAAATTTTTATATTAGTAAAGGATTTAAGTTCTAATATACTTTTTTCAATAGTTATTGTTTTTTCTTTCAATTTAGATGCCATTTCTTCATTGTTCTCTATAATAGATAATAATTGACTTATTTGTGATGATGAATTGTCTCTTTCATTTTCTATTTCTTCTAAATTATTTAAATCAATAATGCTTTTTGATTTGACTTCTTGATAATTATCAAAAGTATCAATTAACTTAATATTTTCTATTTTTTTATTTGTTATTTCATCAAGTATTTTTTTTTTATTTTCAAAATTTTGTTTTTTACAAGAATCTAAGTTTTTATAATCTTTAATTTTGTTATCAATAAGAGTAATTATAGACAACATATTATCTTTTTTTAGTATTAGTTTAGTAATACTTTCATCGTCATATTTTCCTATTAGATTATCTATATTAAAAAGAGTTTTTTCAGTATTTTTGTTATATTTTTCATATAGAGATTGATATTTTTTTATTTTATTATTAAGAATATCTATTTTTATATTAATATCTTTTTTCTCTAAAGTAATTTTTTCTATTAAAGAAGATGCTATATTTTTTAAATTAATAGTTTGATTAATGTTATTTTTTATATCTAAATATTCAGTATGGTCATTAGATAATGATGAAAATATAAGGGAATCCATTAATTTAATTTTATATTATAATTTAATGTTTTTTACACAATTAATAGTTAAAAATCGTATTTTATTTTCGTAAGTTATGTTATAAATGGCTGATATAAATGAAGTTTTTAGAGAAGATTTTCATGGAGGAATGAATGAAACTGATCAACAAATTGAAGATTTAGATACCGCAATAACTCATACACACGCACATCAACATGCTGAACCACACGATATGGCTGGTTTAGAAGGTGTGCCCGATAATGGAGTTCCTGAGGGGGCAAATGTGTCTCAAGAAGATGATATTGATAATGATATAATTGAAAACTCGCAACCTGATATGGACTTTGAAAATGAAAATGTTGATAACGAAGAAATTGAGCTTCCGGATACAGAAAATATTGAATCTTTTTATGGAAATTCAATAAATTCAGAAGATTTAGTTGAAACAAATGAAACTAATTTTAATATTAGAAATATAGCACTTTATTTGGGTATTCCACTAATAATTTTAATAGCATTATACTTTGCATGGCCTAAAATAAAGGCTAAATTAGGTATATAAATACTTAAAGCTTTTATTTTTTTTTAACAATTACTTTAAGGTAAAAATATATAAAATATAATGTTTATATATTTGCTTCTGAGTATTGTTTCAATATACATTTCATTAAGAACTTATATTCTTTTATGCCCAAAAAATAGCCCAAATAAATATTTATTTAAAAAACTAAAAAATCGTAGAAATTTTATTTATACACAACATGGAAATACTTCAGTGTTGTTTAAACAGTCTAAAAGTAAATCAAAAAAATTAGTTTTAACGATACATGGTTTTGGATCTGATTTGGATGATTTTAAATTACTAGAAGATATAGCAATAAACAATAATTATAACTATCTGTCTTTAGACTTAGCTGGTAGAGGGCTGTCTGATTCATTTATAAAAAATAATAGCGATAATTTTGAAAATCAAATATTAGAAGTTTTACAAATTTATAAATATAAATATAAAATAAGCGAGATAAATGTTATTGGATACTCTATGGGTTGTATAATTGTAAACAATTTGATTGAGAATCATAAAATTAATTTTAATTCTGTGGTATTATTATCTCCTGCTGGTTTAGGTGTAAAACATTATAGTACAGATATATTTAAGATTAAATATTTAGGAGAGATTTTGGTAATTCTTTTCGGAGATATTTATTTACTATTACACAATTTGAAATGCTATAATTTGAAAAGAATAATACCAAAAAAATTTTTACTTTATTCTTATAACCATTATGGATATCTTAAGAGTCTTTTATCAACTATAAGAAACATTGATAAGGATAATGTTGATTATAAATCAATAGATAAGCCTCTTGTCATTTATTCACGCGATGATAAAGTGACAATTATGAACAGAAAAAAATTTAATTTAAATTGTAAATTTATAGAATTTAAAAAATTAGGACATTCAGAACTAATTGAAAATTCACTAGATTATATTTTTGGATATTTTATCAGTTTTAGTAGTAAAAAATTATAAAGTAATTATATGTTATATAATAGTTGTTTCATTTGTTATTCTACAAGTAATTATAGTCAGCTTGCTTCTCAATGTCTAAAAACAATAAAAGAAATGGGTATCGATGAGAAGGATATATATCATAGACTAGATGATGTTGAATGTAAAAACATTAAAACTGAATTTCAAAGTAAGTTTTGGTACAATTGTGTTATTAACAAAATTGAACATCTAGTAAATACATTAGAAAATGTAAAAGAAAAATATAAATATTTCATAATGTCAGATTGTGATATTCAATATAACAGACAAAATAAACATCATTGTATTAAATTAGAACAATACATAAATGATAATGAAAATAATTTATTTTTTATGCAAGAATTTAATAAAAATCTAGTAAACACCGGTTTTATTATTATAAAAAATAATAAAATAGATCATACAATAAATTTTTTTAGAAAATGTTTTGATATTCTTAAAAAAAAAGACCAAATAAAAAAAAAATATCCCTATGGAGATCAGAGTGTTATAAATAAATTGCTTAAAAACTATAAATTTAGTTTTATACCAAATAAATTTGTAGTATGGGGAAATCACATTTATAATAAAAGAAGAGCTTTATTACATCATAGTGTATGTGCCAAAAATATTAAAGAAAAACTAGAACAAATGGAAATTATAAAAAAACAGTTAAATCGAAATCTATAATGGTAAATCTAATAACATGATTATTTAATAAAATTGATTTTTTTGAAAATAACTCCTTTTCCTTCAAACAAGAGTCTAGATGTACTTGAATAAAGTGGTTCGGCTCTATGTTCTAATTAATTTTTCATTCTCATTGGTTTGGGCTGTATGTAATGAAACATCTAATAAAACAACTAATCAAACTAATGAAATAGAAGATAATAATTGTAGAAATACAAGTTTAGAAATAGCTGGTATAATTATCATAGTAATGATAGGTATACCATTACTAATTATTATGTTCCTCGTATTGAGATACATATTAAAAGATTGTATAAATGGAATTGCCGCATGTTTAAAAGATTGTATAAATGGAATTGCCACATGTTTAAAAGATTGTTTCGGATATTTTTGCGGTTATTTTAAAAATATTCGAGAAAGAAGAAATGAAAATGAAAAGATTAAACAAAAAAATCGAGAAGTTAATAAAATATTAGAAAAAACCTTTATAACTACAGATTATAATAAAAATGATTCTTGCTCTATATGTCTTGATAAACTTACATCAAATGTCATAAAACTAAAATGCAATCATATTTATCATAAGGGTTGTATAATGCCATGGTTAAAAGAAAGCAATAGTTGTCCTCTTTGTAGAGAAGAAATAATATTAAATTTAGTTTAAATATCAAAGTCTTTGACTAATTTTAATATTAAAGATAAAAATTGAATCATATTCACATTCTCAAATGTTAAAAAATGATTTCCAATTTAGTCAAAAGGATTAACTTAAAACTGTTTAAATCTGAAACTATACTTTTAGGTAGATGGAGTCTTAAACATAATTCTAAAGAATGTGAAAAATATATTACAAACTATTATGGAGACCCAGGATATCAAAATATTATGAAATCGAAATGGATTCAGAAAATAGATGAAGTCAAAAAATGAATTTTGATTCTATTCTTTCACTTTCAGACATTTTTGTTCTTCTACCTAAAAATTTAAAATATTTATTTGCAAGATTGAATCTTTCATTTACATATTTAGCATTTGGGTATAATTTTTTCTTATGTTTTTTCATGGCACCTAGTCTTACCTTCAGTATCATACCAACTTGCCATATTCTTTTATGTGGATATTTTTTAGCCTTGTAAAGTTTTTCTAATTTATTAATTGTATTTTTCACATCTTGAACAGTGGTATATTTTATAGGTATTGTATCACTCGGATTTTTATCAATGTAAACATCAAAACTTTTTTTTGGATTATTAGGATCAAATAAAAATTTTTTTTTAGTTAATCCACCTTTTTGACAGTATTTAAATGGTGCACAGGATGATTTCATAGAAAATCCTCTTTTTTTCAAACACCTTTTTTTTGAATACTTTCTAGGTAGATTAAATAATTCCCCATCTTTTCTTTCACAAACGCTATTTTCATCAGATTCTTCTATTTCACAACAGTCCATATTATTACTTTATATTTTTTTATACTGTTCCCAAATATTTCTATCAACCTTCCTTGCTGGACCACCCATTATAACTGATGCTAAACGAGCAAATGCCCAAGATTCTTTTGATTGATTAGGTCGTGAACCTGATGTATAGTATGCCGCCATACCTTTATCTAATATTCCTTTTATTCCCTTGTGTGATAATATTTTTTTATTGATAAATTTTTTATTAGTTATCTTTTCACCATATTTATTTTCAAATTTAACTACCCACCTAGATCTCTTTGATTTATAACTTTTTAATTTAGGTCTATTTTTCCCATTAATTATAGATTTCGTTTGCTTAATTTTTTCAGATTTCGTTAATGTGTTTGGCAAATATTTAGGATTTATTTTTCTAGTTTTCTTTTTGACCATTATATATTATACATAGATTTAAGAATAAAAGATTCTATTAAAATAATGTAAAAATATAGAAACAGTTATTAATGTACTTAAATTGTTAGTGTATTTGAGAGTTAAAATATTTCACACCCTAATAAAAATTATAAATCATGACGATGATTTTGGAATATTAATTGTAAAAGAAAATTTTTTTAAAAGTACCCCTATTTTAAATTATAATTATAACTAAATAATAAGTTAGACTTCTATAATATTTTAGTAAAAATAAATAGTTTAGGTATTACAAGAGATTGTACGCATCCTAAATGCTTAATTATATACCTATTTTCTACCTGACTTTTTCGCTGACTTTTTCGCTGACTTTTTCGCTGACTTTTTAACTGACTTTTTTACTATTTCAATATTTGGGGGTTTCTTCATTACTCCACCCTGGTTCAAGTCCATCGAATATGTTTTTAGTTTCGATTGATAAAATAATGACAATAGTCTCTATGATATCATCCGCGTCAAGTTCTAAATCTCCATTATCATTTACAACATTTTCATCTACATAAATCCGTTCTGATTCTATTTGTTTATTATTGTAAAAAAAAGTATATTTAATAGTAGCATCTTGTTCGCCATTTTTTTCCTTAATTTTTATAACATTTTTTATAGGAGTATTATTACCAAGTAATATTTTAAATATAGATATAACTTTTGATTTCAAAATTTTTTCTGAATTACTTTTACTTTTTTAAGGTTTAAGATTAAATAACTTTAATGTTATTGTATATTTTGAAGAATTGTTAATATTGCTCATATAATATTATGAAATATAAAAAAAATTATTTATAAATAATCATATTTTAAATATCTTTTTTTATTTTTAATTTCGGTATATTTTTCCTATTAATTATAGCTTTTTTTGCTTAATTTTATCAGATTTGTTAAAGTATTGGTAAATATTTAGGATTTATTTTTTATTTTTTCATATAAAGTTAAATAATATAATTATTATATCAACTATGGAAAAAAATAAAAAAGCGGGCAATGACATTTACGGAGAATATAGAATTAAATTAGCATTATACTTGCGAAATAAGATATTAAATTTAATTAAAAATGAAAATTTTATAGAAAATGGCACTTTACTAGGAGCTTGGAGAAATAATAAATTCATTGCCCATGACGATGATTTTGATTTTGCTATATTGATTAATGATTTATACGAGATACCCAAAATTTATAAAATTATAAGTGATAATATTGATAATAAATATAATTTTAGACTAGTTAAAAATTATGCTAATAAAATAGAAGTTTATGATCCAAAATTTGGAAAATATATCTTAGATGGGAAAAACTATAATAATGCTAATTTCCATAATGTAACTGTTGATTTACAGTTTTATTTGAAACATGATAATTGCTATAAATGTTTATACCACCGTCAACCTAAGGAATTTATAAAAGAAGATATATTACTACCACTAAAAAAAATTATGTTAGAAGGGAGCAGTTTTAATTGTCCTAATAATACTAAAAAATTTTTAGAAATAAACTATGGTTGTTTAGAAAAGGATGTTCGTTATTGTGAAGATACCGGTTTGTATCATAAAATATGATTATTTTCCTAATTTATCCTTTTTTTTCTTTCTATTAATTAAAACTATACAATCTTCTAGTGTATAATCTTCAATATTTTTTTTACCATATAATTTAACATTAATTTTCCCATTTTTGTAGGAAACATATGGTCCATATTTTCCATTTTTAATCGTTATTAAATCATTAAATTCTTTTATAATATTTGTTTTTTGTTCTCCTCCTTCTGTAATGATTCTTTTTGCTTCATCAAATGTAATATTAGAATTTGACACAGAATAGTTCTTTTTATTATGTTTTAGGTAGAATCCATATTTCCCTGTTTGTAAAATTATATCTGTATTTTTCAATTTTCCTAAAGTCTTAGGAAATGCCAGTAGATTTAAAGCATCTTCTAAAGAAACATCTTTTATATCTATATTTGTAAGAGGAGCAAATTTATGTTCATCTTCTGGCGATTTCAATTGTACCAAAGGACCAAATTTTCCTATGTATGTATATACTTCTAATCCAGTTTTAGGATCTGTTCCTAATAATCTTTTATAATTGTCTTTTGCTAAAATATTAGATTTACCCATTTTTTCTACTACTGGATAAAAGATGTTATAAAAATGCCTAACCACATCATACCATATCTTAGTTCCATTTGCAATATCATCCAGGTTTTGTTCTATTGTTGCTGTCAATTTGTAGTCCATAATTTCAGAAAAATTTTTAGTTAAAAATTCAGTAACTATATTCCCAATATTTGTTGGAAACAATTTTTTTTTATCTCCTCCTACTTTAGTCTTACTTGTTTTTATTTTTAAGTCATCATTTTTTAAATTTAGTGAATGAACATCTTTTTCTTCTCCCTCTTTGTCTTTTTTTTCAGCATAATTTCTATCTTGGATTATACTTATCATACTTGAATACGTACTAGGTCGTCCTATACCCATTTCATCTAATTTTTTTACTAAACTGGCTTCCGTAAAACGCGCATGCGGGGGTTTAGAATATTTTTCTGTCGAATTAATTTCCGCATATTTAAGAATATCGCCTTTTTTAGGCCTATGTTTTATGACATTATTTTTTACATTCACATTCTCATCCTCTTCACTGTCTTCATTTTCTTCTTTCATTTTAAGTTTTAGAAAACCATCAAATAAAATTTTTTCACTTTTTGATATAAATTTATGTTCATATCCTTCAACCGAGATCTTATTTGTAAGTATCTCTACCTTTGCGTGGGACATTTGACTTGCCAGTGTTCTTTCCCAAATTAGCCTATATAATTTTTTCCCCTGTGAAGATATATTAAGATCATCGGAAATTACATCCACTTCAATATCACATGGTCTACAAGCTTCATGAGCTTCTTGACTATTTTTTGATTTGACATCATAATGTGTAATATTTACATAATTATCTCCAAAATCTAGAGATATTTTATTTTCTATTTGTGCTAAAGCGTCAGCAGATAATGTAAACGAATCGGTTCTCATATAGGTAATCAACCCTGCCTCATATAGTTTTTGAGCTTCAGACATTGTTGCTTTTGGAGACATTCTTAGTTTTAAACTTGCTTCTTGTTGAAGTGTTGATGTTATAAATGGAGGAGATGGTTTTCTTGTAGTTTTATTAACACGTACTTCACAAACCTCAAATTTAGCTGTTTTACAATCCTCCAAGAATTTGGTAATTTGATCTTTTAGTTCAAAATTATAATCTAATTCACAGAATAACTTTTCATTTTCATTTGTATTAAATATGCCATTACTTTTAAAATATTTTTGGGATTGAAACTTTGAAATCTCTATTTCTCTCTCAACTATAAGTCTAAGAACCACACTCTGTACTCTACCGGCTGATAGAGAAATTTTCTTTTTATTACTACTTTGTATATGTTTCCATAACACAGGACTCACTAAATAGCCAATAAGTCTATCAAGAATCCTCCTTGCTTGCTGCGAATAAAACATATTCATGTCAATATCTGAAGGAGACTTTATAGAATCTAAAATAGCCTTTTTAGTAATAGAAGTAAAGACAATACGTTTTCTATTACTAGAATTCAATTTAAGTTCATCAGATATGTGCCAAGCTATACTTTCTCCCTCTCTATCATAATCACTAGCAAGCCAAATACTTTCTGCGTTTTTTTTATGGTATTTTAGATCACTTAAAACATTTTGTTTAGATTCAGAAACAATATAGTCTGGTTTAAAATTTTGGTCTACATTTATACCTAATTCTTTTTTCGGTAAATCTCTAAAATGACCATAACTAGCTATTACAACCCAATCTTTATCCAAAAAACTTGAAATTTTATTAATTTTTGCAGGCGATTCTACTATCATAACCTTTTTCTTTTTACCATTTTTGGACATTATATTTATATTTCAATATGAAAAAAAAAAGATATCAATTTTAAAATTTATTTATATTTTTTAATTTGGTTTTGGATAACAAAATCAATATAACTTCCTTTATTAAATTAGGTAAATTCATCACTTCTCTTAACTCTAAAGAAACATCTAGTATTGATAGTAAAACAATCATGATTAGGTATTTTATTATGTATATAGTTTAAAATTAAAAAACAAAAATCAATATTTTAATTGATCATGATTATAAATAATATTAAACAAAATTGATTTCTCGATATTTTAATAATATTAAAAAATGTCATCCCCTCTATTTATTGAATCAATAATACCACTAAATAATACATATAATACCAGAACAATTGGATACATTAAAACACTAAATGGGTTAAAAATTAAACCAAATGTATTATTTAGATCAGATAATTTGTCAAGTTTAGATAATAATGATTTAGAGATTTTATCATCACTCGGAATAAAAAAAATAGTAGATTTTAGATCAGTCCGAGAAAAATCTAAAGAACCCGATATATTGCCAAAAAATATTGTTTATGACGAATTACCTATTGAAGCAGATAAAAACATAAGAAAGGAAATCAATGATATATTAAATGGAAATAATACCAAAGATATGAAATCATTTTTAATTCAAGCTAATCATGATTTTGTATTAGAATATACTCCAACATTTTCTAAATTTATTAAAAATTTTATAAAATATCATGAACCAACACTATTTCATTGTACTTCTGGAAAAGATAGAACTGGATTTGCTAGTGCTTTAATATTATCAATACTTAATGTAGATAGAAAAACTATATACGAAGAATATTTATTTTCAAATTATTGTATTGACAAAAATTTAGATAAACAAGTAGAAAAAATATCCATTATGATGAATATTACAAAAGAAGAATGTTTAAAGTTAAAACCATTACTTAGAGTTGATATTGTGTATATAAAAACCGCATTTAAAACTATAGATAATATTTATGGTAGTATAGAAAATTATATCAAAAATGGGTTATGTATTACAAATGAAGAAATATTAAAATTAAAAAATATAATGCTTGAATTTTAGTTAGTATTAGTATCTAATAATGTGCGTTCATAAGTGATACAATTAGTTTTGTTTTCTCCTAAATTTTTAAGTAATTGACAGGTTTGAATTTTTTTATACATTCATTAATTTTGTAAGTACCTTACTTTTTTATTGACATGGCTATATGCCATGTTTTTACAACAATCTTTATTTATAACTAATACTTAAAATACTATTTTCTTGTTATACATTATAAGGTATGTTAAATTTATCCGAAACTTTAGTTAATATTTTGACAGGTGGAAAAAAAAAAAAAAAAAAATCTTGAAAAAAGGTAAAAAAAAAAAAATTAAGAAAAAAAAAAAAAAAAAAAAAAAAAAAAAAAAAATATTAAAAAAAAAAAAAAAAAAAAAAAAAAAAAAAAAAAAAAAAAAAAAAAAAACCCACAAAAAAAAAAAAAAAAAAAT
>Ga0206130_10001897_pt1 | contig 30061 bp, 30 predicted proteins | sample Helgoland_Spring_9_FD_148637 | JGI IMG/M metagenome (GOLD analysis project Ga0206130, IMG submission 148637) | Pelagic subsurface seawater microbial communities from Kabeltonne, Helgoland, North Sea - Helgoland_Spring_Bloom_20160512_1 | ecosystem: Environmental > Aquatic > Marine > Epipelagic ...
ATGAATTTAATCATTAATTTTTTGAACTGATTTCAACTTCATATAAATTGTTGTTTTTGAAGCTTTAGAAAAATGCTTGTAAGCCTGTTTGAGCGCGACCAAGTATTAGTGCATGAATATCATGTGTACCTTCATAGGTATTAACAGCTTCTAAGTTCATGACATGGCGTATTACACCATACTCATCTGAAACACCGTTACCACCATGCATATCACGCGCTGTACGTGCTATTTCTAGAGCTTTTCCACAATTATTTCGTTTCATTAAGCTAATTAATTCAGCAGGAACTTTATGTTCATCAAATAAACGTCCCATGCGCAAACATCCTTGTAAGCCTAGAGAAATTTCAGTCTGCATATCTGCTAATTTTTTTTGAATAAGTTGTGTTTGCGCCAATGGTTTTCCAAACTGTTTGCGATCCATTGTATATTGCCTTGCTGCATGCCAACAAAATTCAGCTGCTCCCATTGTGCCCCAAGCAATCCCGTAGCGTGCACGATTTAAGCATCCAAATGGGCCAGCCAATCCGGATATGTTTGGAAGGATATTTTTTTCTGGAACAAAAACCTCATCCATTTGTATCATGCCAGTTATTGATGCGCGTAGAGAAAACTTACCTTCAATTTTGGGGGATTCTAGCCCTTTCATGCCACGCTCTAGAATGAATCCTTTGATTTTATTATCATGAGCATCTGATTTTGCCCAAATTATGAATATGTCAGCGATTGGTGAGTTTGTAATCCAGTTCTTTGCACCTGAAAGTAAATAGCCACCATCAACTTGCTTTGCTCTGGTTAACATACCGCCTGGGTCAGAGCCGTGGTCTGGTTCTGTAAGGCCAAAGCAACCAACTAATTCGCCAGATGCTAATTTAGGTAGATATTTATTTCTTTGTTCATCATTTCCATATGCAAAAATTGGATGCATCACTAATGATGATTGAACTGACATAGCAGATCGATATCCGCTATCAACGCGCTCTACTTCCCGAGCAACCAACCCATAAGATGTATAATTTGCGCCAACTCCACCAAATTCTTCAGGTATTGTTGAGCCAAGTAGACCAAGCTCACCCATTTCATTTATGATTTCTCTGTGAAATACTTCATCGCGATTGGCTTCAACGATTCTTGGCATTAACTTATCGTGGCAATAAGCTTTTGCAGTATCTCGTATCATGCGTTCTTCTTCGGTGAGTTGACTTTCTAATAAGAAAGGATCTTCCCAATTGAAGTTAGCAGGTTTTGATCTTGCTATAAGTGGTGTGTTTGAGTTCATGATATATTCTCATATTTTTTTTATATTGGGTGTTTTTAACAAAAGAGGCAATGCGGCAATTTTGCTGGATTATATTCTTTTTAAGAGTTAATTATACTTTGAAATAAATTCATAGATAATTATGGGGAAAATTAATTTGAGAGTTCTAGTCACAGGTGGTGCTGGTTATATCGGTAGTCATACATGTGTTGAGCTTTTAGAAGCAGGCCACGAAGTTTTTGTTGTTGATAATCTTTGTAATGGGCATGAGGCTGCACTCGAACGAGTTCGAGGTATTACTAATTGTGAGTTGCAATTTACAAATGCAGATATTCGTGATGCACATGCATTAGATAACATTTTCAATAACTTTAAACCAGAAGCAGTTATTCACTTTGCAGGCTTGAAATCTGTCGGTGAGAGTGTTGCAAACCCATTGATGTATTATGATATAAACGTTGGTGGGTCTATTTCACTTCTATCAGCCATGTCTAAAGCTGGGTGTGAAAACATCGTCTTTTCTTCATCTGCTACTGTTTACGGTAAGCCGCAATATTTACCGTATGATGAAGAGCACCCAACTAACCCAGTAAATCCATATGGGTACACAAAGTTAATGATCGAAAATATAATCAATGATTGGACAAATGTAGATATAATACGAAAGGGAACCATTCTCAGATATTTTAATCCTGTGGGAGCTCATGAGTCTGGTCAAATTGGGGAAGAGCCAATTGGAATTCCAAATAATTTAATGCCGTATATTGCGCAAGTGGCTGATGGGCGGCGTGAACATTTAAATATTTTTGGTAGTAATTATGAGACTGCAGATGGAACTGGCGCAAGAGATTATATCCATGTCGTAGATTTGGCGCTTGCGCACACAATTGCTTTAAATAAAAATGAGCTGAATAATTTTGAAATATTAAATATTGGAGGTGGAATAGGTACGACTGTTCTTGAATTGGTGAGTAAATTTGAAGAGATATCTGGCGTTCCAATTAAATTTAAATATTTACCTCGACGTGAAGGAGACCTTGCTGCCTTTTGGGCAGATTCTTCAAAAGCATTTGAGATGATGGGCTGGAAAACAGAAAGAAACATAAAAAACATTTGTGAGGATACTTGGCGTTGGCATAGTACCAATCCGAAAGGTTATAAATAGTATTAATTTGATAAATGAATATCATTTTGCTTCACTTTAACATTTATCTTTATGCCCATTAAGGTTCTTAAAATTTGCAAACGGTGAACAATTTACTATTTGACTTTACTCATAAATAATGACTTTGAATTAGTCATTAATAATTTACGTGCTTATATATAAAATTTAAATCATTATTATAAATATAAGCGATTTTAATTGGTATCATAAAGATATAAGCTATTGACATAAATAATTATATTGTTCATCTCTTTATAATGCGTAAAAGGAAAGTGTATGATTTTGTTTACTAAAAACATATTCATTTATTTTTTTAATATTTAACATATTGTGCAAGCTGCGTAAATTAAGGAGATAGTCCCTTGAAAGCTGTTATACTGGCTGGAGGTTTAGGCACCAGAATATCTGAGGAGACACATTTGCGCCCAAAGCCAATGATAGAAATTGGTGGGCGGCCTATATTATGGCATATAATGAAAATTTATTCTTCATATGGAGTAAATGATTTTATTATTTGTTGTGGTTATAGAGGTTACATAATTAAAGAATATTTTGCTAATTATTTTTTGCATATGTCTGATGTGACGTTTGATATGTCTGATAATAATATGAGAGTACATCAAAGAAATGCTGAGCCATGGAAAGTTACACTAGTTGACACAGGTGATAACACCATGACGGGCGGTAGGTTAAAGCGGATCTCTAACTATTTAAATGAACAAGAAGATTTTTGTTTCACTTATGGAGATGGAGTATCAGATATTGATATATCAAAATTATTGAACTTTCATAAACAACATAAAAAAATGGCAACTGTTACAGCAATTCAGCCACCCGGTCGTTATGGGTCATTGGTACGTAAAGGTTCTTCAGTTATAGGTTTCCAAGAGAAACCACCCGGAGATGGAGCATATATAAATGGCGGTTTTTTTGTTCTAAATAAAAAAGCTATTGAATTTGTAGATAATGATCAAACTTCTTGGGAAGCTGAGCCTCTTGAAAAAATTGCAGAAATTGGACATTTAGAAGCTTATGAGCATAAAGGATTTTGGCAAGCGATGGATACGCTTCGTGACAGAACTTTATTAGAAAAACTGTGGGTAGAAAATAATGCTCCCTGGAAGTGTTGGACTTAGTTTTGTTTAAAAATATCTATGAAGGTAAAAAAGTTCTTGTAACTGGGCATACTGGCTTTAAGGGTAGCTGGCTTGTACTTTGGTTAATAAACCTGGGCGCAGAAGTTACGGGCATCTCTTTGGATCCAGAAATTAATAAAAGTCATTGGAATTTATTGAACTTAAGTATCGATGACAGGCGTTGTGATATAAGAGATGCTAATTCTATCAGAAAAATTATAAGCGAAAAACAACCTGAAATAGTTTTTCACCTTGCGGCACAGCCTTTGGTAAGGCAATCTTATAAAGACCCGCTTGAAACCTGGTCGACTAATGTAATGGGTACAGCTAATATATTAGAGGCTTGTAGGCATGAAAAAAGTGTCAAGGCTATTTTAGCAATCACTTCAGATAAATGTTATGAAAACCTTGAATTGGTTGAAGGGTACAGTGAGGATGACCGACTTGGCGGGCATGATCCCTACAGCGCATCAAAAGCAGCGTCTGAGTTAGTTGTATCGAGCTTCAGAAGTGCTTTTTATGATGAAAGAACTATGCCATTAATAGCGACCGCAAGAGCTGGGAATGTAGTGGGCGGAGGTGATTGGTCAAAAGATAGGCTTATTCCTGATTTAATTAGTTCAATTAATAAAAACGGTTCTCTAGAAATACGTTACCCTAATGCAACTCGACCATGGCAACATGTACTTGAGTCATTGAGCGGATATTTAGTGCTTGGACAAGAACTCATGATGAATAATAGAAAATTTTCTGGGCCTTGGAATTTTGGTCCTGCATCATCCGACAATCAAACTGTTTCTGAAGTGCTGAATAAATTCAATAAAATTTGGGGAGAAATACATTGGCATGAGGCTCAGACATTTCAACCACATGAGGCAAGTTTATTATCCTTAAATAGTTCCAAAGCAAACAAAATGTTAAAGTGGCAGTCTGTTTGGAAAATTGATACAATGGTTGAAAAAACCTGTGAATGGTACAAAACATATTTGAAATACCAAAGAGTAATAAGTCAGCAGCAGTTATCCGATTATACATCTGATGCAATGGCTGCAAAAGTAGAATGGGCTGTATTGTGAAGGTTTGTGAAACATTTATTAAAGATTTAAAGATCATTAAAGCGTATCCTCATAAAGATAAACGTGGAGTATTTTCTAGGGTTTTTTGTGAAAACGAATTAAAAAATATCGTTGAAAATAGAAAAATATTACAAATAAATTATTCACAAACTAATAATATTGGAGCTGTACGTGGATTACATTTTCAACGTCCTCCGCACGCTGAAATGAAATTAGTTAGATGCATCAAGGGCAAGGTATGGGATATAGCAGTGGATTTGCGAAAAGATTCACCAACATTTTTAAGATGGCACGCAGAAGAATTAACTTCTTCAAATATGCGGATGATTTTAATACCAGAAGGGTTTGCTCATGGTTTTCAAGTTCTAGAGCCTCAAAGTGAATTACTTTATCTTCATACTGCATTTTACCATCCAAAATCTGAAAGTGGTTTAAATCCTGAAGATCCCACTTTAAATATTAAATGGCCACTTGAAATAACGGACTTATCTGCGCGTGATGCAAGACATAAAATTATTAAAAAAAATTTTGAAGGAATAAGTTTATGAACTGCCGCCATTGTAAAAATATTTTAAAAAAAACATTTGTTGACCTTGGTTTTGCACCACCATCAAATTCTTATTTGAATATAGAAGATCTTTCAAAACCAGAAAAATATTACCCTTTAAAGATAATGGTCTGTGAAAACTGTTGGTTGGTACAAACTGAGGATTACGCAAAAGTTGATGAACTGTTTAGTTCTAATTATGCTTATTTTTCTAGTACATCTACTAGTTGGCTAAAGCATGCTGAAAATTATGCAAAAAAAATGATAGCGTCTTCAAATCTTGATAAAGATAGTTTTGTGATTGAAGTGGCTTCAAATGATGGATATTTATTAAAGAATTTTGTTGCCTTGGGCATTCCATGTTTAGGTATTGAGCCCACTGATAGCACTGCAATTGTAGCAGAAAAAGAGGGGATCCATGTTTTAAGAGATTTTTTTACTGAAAAATTAGGAAAAGAGCTCGCTAATAAAAAGAAAAAAGCCGACTTAATTATAGGAAATAATGTTTTCGCTCATGTTCCAAATATTAATGATTTTACTATGGGATTGAAGGCTGCATTAAAAGAAAGTGGCACAATTACACTTGAATTTCCCCATTTAATGAGATTAATCAAAGATAACCAGTTTGATACAATCTATCATGAGCATTTTTCTTATTTGTCATTATATACCGCAAACAGAATCTTCCAAAATGCTGGTTTGCGTATTTGGAATGTAGAAGAACTTTCAACACATGGAGGAAGTTTACGTATATTTGGGTGTCACCAAAAAGACCCACGCCCCACATTGAGCTCAGTCCAAAATCTTTTATCTCGGGAAACAAAGTTTGGATTACAATCTCACGATGCTTATTCAACTTTCCAAGTTAAAGTAGAAAATATTAAAAATAATTTGCTTAATTTTCTAATTGAACAAAAACATTTAGGTAAGAATGTTGTTGCTTATGGAGCAGCTGCAAAAGGCAATACACTGTTAAATTACGCTGGTATTAAATCTGATTTAATATCGTGTGTTTATGATGCAGCGATTGCAAAACAAGAAAAATTCCTACCTGGCAGCCACATTCCAATTCTTGCTCCAGAGCAACTTGAAAAGTCTTCACCAGATTTTATAATAATATTGCCATGGAATTTAAGATCAGAGATTGAAACACAATTATCCAAAATGCACGAACTAGGATCTAAATTTGTTGTAGCCTTGCCTGAAATTGAGTCATTTTGATGGATAGAATACCATATACAAAGCCTTCTATAACAAAATTGGAAATAGATTATTGCAACGATGCTGTAACTTACGGTTGGGGTGAGAAGTGTTATGATTATGTGTACAAATTTGAATATGAATTCGCAAAATATCTAGGCGCCAAACATGCTTTATCAACTTCTAGTTGTACAGGGGCAATGACCATGGGACTAGAAGCCATGGGTGTTGGCTTTGGTGATGAAGTTATAATGGCAGATACAAATTGGATTGCTACAGTAGCGCCAGTTGTTCATTGTGGTGCAACTCCCGTATTTGTTGATATTGACCCTGTATCATGGTGTATTGATCCATCTGCTATTAAAAGTAAAATATCAACTAAAACAAAAGCAATTATTGCTACACATTTATATGGTAATCTTTGTGATATGAAAACTTTAGATGAAATTTCTGTAAAATATGGAATACCAATAATTGAAGATGCCGCCGAGGCCATTGGTTCAAAATATTGTATGAAAAATGCGGGTTCCATGGGTTTATTTGGGACTTTTTCATTTCATGGGACAAAGACACTTACTACCGGTGAAGGTGGTATGTTTGTTACTGATGATACAGAATTATACAATAAAGTATTAACGTTAAGCAATCATGGACGAGATAAAAATCAAAATAAACAATTTTGGGCCGATAAAATTGGTTTTAAATTTAAAATGTCAAATGTGCAAGCTGCTATCGGTTGTGCCCAGGTTGAACGTATCGAAGAGTTGGTAGCACGAAAACGTGAGATTTTAAAGTTTTATATTGATGGTTTATTGGATTTTAAAGGTCTGAAACTTAATCCTGAGGGTGCTAATGAAATAAATGGCGCGTGGATGCCAACAGTCGTTTTTGATTCAAAATTGAATATTACTCAAACAGATTTAATGGTAGCGTTTAAAAAGGCAAATATTGATGCGCGAGTATTTTTTTGGCCACTGTCAAAATTACCAATGTTTGAAAATAATCGTGAAAATTATAATGCTTGGTCTATACCGAAACGCTCTATTAATCTTCCGAGCTTTCATGATATCACTATTGAACAACAAACATGCATCATAGATGTTATTTATAACTTAAGAAAGAAATAAAATAATAATGAAAGATGTAAGTTTTAAATTAAAAAACCATTATACAAAAACATTTCTAAAGCACGGAGCAAACTCCAGAGGTGTTGATTGGGGGACTGATAATATAAGAGCAACTTCAAGACAAAAGAAAATGCTGGAAATTATTAGGGATAAACCGAAAGATCTGAGAGAACGAACATTTTTAGATGTAGGTTGTGGTTATGGAGCTCTTGCAAGTTTATTAAAAAAATTAGAAATTAAATTTAAGTATGCTGGAGTTGAGTTAGTTGAGGAAATGATAATACTAGCAAAAGAAGACCACCCAGAGTGTGACTTTTTTGTCGGTGATTTTTTAAACTTAACATTGCCAAAATTTGATTACGTCGTTTGTAATGGAATATTAACACAAAAGTTGAGTGCTACAAATACTGAAATGAACGCTTATGCCAAAGAGCTCATAAATAAGATGTTTGATACATGTAGGGTAGGCATAGCATTTAATGTGATGAACACACATGTAACATTTCAAAGTGAAAATTTATATTACCGAAACCCAGTGGAACTAATAGCGTGGTGTATAAGTGAATTAAGCCCACATGTAAGGCTCGATTGCGCATATGATCCATGGTATGAATATACTATATTTGTTTATAAAGAGGCTGCCTAAAATGAAAGATAATAAAAAAAAATTATTAATATGGGGTACTGGAACTATTTCAGAAATTGCATCCTTTTATTTTACTAAAGACTCAAATTATGAAATTGTAGGTTATATAGAAGATGAAAAAAAAGCTGAAGAAATAAATACATTCAATACGTTAAATGTATATTCAATATTACAAATAATGAAATTATTTTCTCCTAAGGATGTGGAAATTTTCATTGCAATAGGTTACCGAAAAACAAACAGGGTTCGTCAATCACGCTTTGAAGAGATTAAAGCGCTAGGTTATAATTGTGCTTCTTATATAAGCTCAAAAGCAATATTATTCAGTGATAAAATTGGCGAAAACTGTTTTATATTAGAAAATAATGTTATTCAGCCATTTGTTGAAATAGGTGATAATGTGATGTTGTGGTCTGGAAATCATATAGGACATCATAGTATTTTGGAGAATAATGTTTTCATCGCTTCACATGTGGTAATTTCCGGTAAATGTAAGGTTGGTAAGAATACATTCTTGGGTGTAAATTGCTGTTTGCATGATGGTGTTAATGTTGGCGAATTCTCAGTTGTTGGCGCTGGGTCGGTTGTAGGTGCTTCATGTGAAGATCATTCTGTTTTTTCACCTCAAGTTACATCTGCACGTATTATTAAACGAGATGTTCTGTAATGGAGTTCCAAAAAATAGATTGGACATGGAGTAAGGTTGATCAGATTTATTCTCGGGAATTTGGTGATTTTTTTAAAAGCCATGCAATGAGGGTAATTCCATTTGAATTACCGGATGGAAATATAAGATTATATTTTTCTTCTAGGTGTAAAAACGATATGATGCACCCAACTTTTATTGATGTAGACCACAAAGATCCTCAAAAAATTTTAACTATAAATGAAGCCCCTCTCTTAACCATTGGTAAGCCAGGGTTGTTCGACGATTCTGGAATTACTTTAGGGTCAATTGAGAAAGTGGAAGGTCAATATTTAGCATATTATACAGGTTGGAAAAGGCGCCGTTATAACATTTCGTTTGAGCTATCCATAGGTGTAGCAAAATTTAATAAAGATTTTTCAAAATTGGAAAAAATAAGTGAAGGCCCAATAATCTCGCAAAGCATAAATAATCCTTATTTGGTGGGTGGCCCATTTGTAAAGAGGTTAAAAGATGGGACGTTAAATATGTGGTACTGTTCCGGTACCGAATGGAAGCAGGCTCCTCATGGTCCAGAGCCAATATATACGATCTTTAAGGCAACCTCTAAAGATGGCTTATTTTGGGATACATCTAATATGGAACCTCAAATCAAATATAATTATCCTGGAGAGGTTATATCTGCTCCTTGGATAGTTCAAACAACAAAAGGATTTTTGATGTACTACTGTTTTAGAGGCAGTAAAAACAAAGAAGTAAAAAATTACAAAATTGGTGTTGCCACCTCAAGTGATGGTGAAAATTGGCAACGCTTTGATGAGGCCGTTGGTATAAAAACTTCTCACGAGGGATGGGACTCGAAGATGATATGTTATCCAGCAATATATCAAAGAGACGACAAAACGATAATGTTTTATTCTGGAAATGGTGTAGGCAAAGGTGGTTTTGGATATGCAGTTGCATCAAAATTAATTTGAATTAAAATTTAAAGGTCTATTTAGAATGACAATTGCTGTTATATCTCAATCAATGTATTTGCCTTGGATTGGTCTGCTAAATCAGATTAAATTAGCTGATATTTATATTCACTATGACGATGTTCAGCTTTCGAGGGGGTTTTATAATAGAGTTCAAGTAAATTCAAAGCAGGGCTCTTCATTAATAACTATTCCATTAACAGGAAAAAAACATAAGCAAAGGATTGATGAAACAATAGTAAACAATAGTATTGATTGGGTACAAAAGCATAGAAAAGTTATCTATAATAGTTTAAGTAAATCTCCATATTTTCATGATGCCATAAATATATTTGACCTTATTCATAAGAATAAATCAAAAAAGTTATCGGATATAAATCAGGCTTCTATTTTAGCTTTGGTAGATTATTGCAAGATTTTACCAAGTGAAAATTTTTATTGTGCGACTGATTTTTCACCAATAGGAAAAAGCTCTGAAAGGCTTTTGGATATATGTAAAAAAGCTGAGGTGACAGAATATTTAACAGGTCATGGTGCTCTTAATTATTTAGATCATGCTCTGTTTGAAAAAAATGGAATAGATGTCTATTATATAAATTATAACTTTAAAAAATATATTCCTAGCAACTCATTTTATACACCTTATGTATCAGCGTTAGATCCAATTGCGAACCTTGGGGATACAATCACTAGTACTATGTTATCTAAAATGATCCATTGGACTGAGGCTATCAAATGTCCTGAAAAGTTAATCCCCTTATGAGAAAATAATTGCTATATTATTTAGATAGAAGCACACGTGAATACTAATCTAATACGGAAGAAAATAAAATATGAATGATATTAATGCTTTTGAGCTTGAAAAAAAACATAATGGTAAAATGCTTGCTAAAGACGATAAGATATTGAAATTAAGTAGAGAGTTACTTCATGAACTTGATAATTATAAATATTCGTACCTTTGGAATTCAGGTGGGTTACCGATTATACAAACTCCAGCGGATATTGTCGCCCAGCAAGAAATAATTTGGGAAACTAAACCTACAATTGTTATAGAAACTGGTATTGCTAGAGGCGGCTCTCTAATTAATTCGGCTATGGCTTTGGAACTAAATGGTGGTAGTGGGATGGTTATTGGCATTGATATCGATATTAGAGAACATAATCGAAAAAAAATAGAAGAACATAAATTTAAAGATAGAATTAAAATGTTTCAAGGTTCATCAACTGATGCTTCAGTTTTTGAGAAAGTTAAGGAGCAAATAAAGCCCTCAGATCGTGTAATGATTGTATTAGATTCAAATCATACATTTGATCATGTATTGGCTGAGCTAAAACTATGGGGTGGTCTAGTTAGTAAGGATTGTTATTTGGTAGTTGCTGATACAATGCTTTATTATGCTACGAAAGACGTGGTTGGGTCAACTAAATGGAAAAGCGGTAATGATCCATTGTCAGCTTTAAACGAATATTTACTAACTACAGATAAATATATTGCAGACGATGTTATGAACGGGAAATTGATATTTTCCAGCTCATTTAATGGATATATGAAAGCTAGGTCATGAAATTAGATATTGGAAAGAATGCTATGGAAAAACAAATTAAACTGTCTGGTATTAAGCAACAACATGCGAATAAAAATTCGTTAGATTTTTACAAAGAACAATTTGAACGCAAGGGATATGTAATACTTAAAAATATATTTGACAGAGATTGGATATCTAAGCTTCAAAATGCTTATGACAAAGCAATAGAAAAAAATAAAGATTTTTATGTTAATCAAGAAATTGAAATGTCTAAAAAAGAGCAGGGAATTATTAGGCAAATTTATAGATATGATGATATTTTCCTTCAAACGATACTAAAAAAAGAAATATCAGAAATAGCAGATTGTTTTATTGATGATGATTGGATTATTACTCAACAAAATGGTTCACATATTGATTATAAAAATTTAAATAATGATACAATTGGTGTACAGGTCTGGCACAGAGATTTTGTTTTTAGACATATTACAACTTCAAAGCCATTATTGATTAATATGTTAATTCCCTTAGACAGTTTTACTAAAGAAAATGGTGCAACAAACGTATTACCATACTCACATTTATTTCCTGAGTTTCCATCAAACGAATTCTTAGCTGAGAATTTAGTACATGCAGAATCTGAGCCTGGGGATGTTATTGTCCTAAACGGATTAACCTATCACGCGGGAGGTCAAAACACTGCTGGAACTAATAGACGTTCATTTAATACAGTGTTTGGTGTGCCAGCAATGCGACATCAAGTTGAGCCGTTTCCTGAAAACATGTCTGAAGATTTTATTGAGAAGTATAAAAAATGTTTAACTGGAGGGTATACAAATAACCCTTCAGTTCTTGAGTACATTAAAGAACGTAATTCATAATTATTCTTCCTAACAGATTCAGTAGCGGAGCACGACATGTTGAAATCCAATAAAAACCACGCTTATATTATTGCAGAGATTGGGCAAAATCACCAAGGTAAAATTGAACTTGCCGAACAGTACATTAGAGATTTCTCTTTTAAAGGTGCAGACGCAATAAAATTTCAAAAGCGTGATATGAAATCATTATTCTCTGAAAAAAAATTACAAGAAAATTATAATTCTGAGAATGCTTTTGCGCGTACATATGGAAAGCATCGTGAATATCTAGAATTTAATATTGAAGAGATGGCATATTTAAAGGGGATTTGTGATGAAGTTGATGTGGATTTCATGTGTACCGCTTTTGATAATGTATCGTTAAATGAATTGATCAATATTGATTGTAATTTCATTAAATTAGCTTCGTTTGATATGGGAAATTTAAATTTAATCGAAAAAGCTTTAGACACAGGAAAAAAAGTTGTTTTAAGTAGCGGTGGTAGCAATTTACAGATACTTAATTTAACATATGATTATTTTAAAGATCACAAGAATATTTATTCCCTTCTTTATTGTGTTTCTAAATACCCATGTACAGAGAATGAATTAGACATAAACCAAATTAATAATTACAAAAATCTATTCCCAAAATGTCAAATAGGCCTTTCAGATCATTTTAGCGGTCCACTATCTGGCCCTGTTGGATTATGTTCTGGTGCAGAGATTTTTGAAAAGCATGTAACTTTTAATAGATCTTGGAAGGGAACTGATCATTCATTTGCATTATCTCCAACTGGTTTTGAAAAATTTGTTAAGGATATTAATAGAGCGGGCTCAATGCTATCTGCAGAAATTGATAATTCTGAGCTTGGAGATGAGCCAGTATTTAAAAAGTTAGGAAAAACTTTAGTCGCAGCAAAGAGTATTAAAACCAGTGAAGATTTTAATACTAAAAACTTAACTGGTAAAATTACTACAGATGGTAGTGGGCTTCCAGTTAGAAATATGGTTTACATAATAGATCAAAAAGCTACTCGAGATTATAAAAAAGGTGATATTATTGATGAAATCATTGGGTAAGATACAAGCAATTTTTTTTGATTTTGATGGAGTGTTTACAGAAAATTCTGTGTATATCTCAGAGGATGGCATTGAAACTGTTAAGTGCTCTAGGTTTGATGGTATTGGGTTGCAAAAATTAAGAGACTTAAAAATTCATTGTGCAGTTGTATCATCTGAGCAAAACTCCGTTGTACAAAAAAGATGTGAAAAATTAAAAATTGATTGCTATAGTGGCATAAAAGATAAATTTTTAGTTATTAATAAACTTATTTCACAATTGGAAATAAAGATTGAAAATGTTGCATTTCTTGGCAATGATATAAATGATCTGGGTATTCTACAAGAAGTAGGATTCCCTTTCATAGTGGCTGATGCTCACCAAGATGTTTTCTTTCCAGAGTTTTATACTCTGAGCCGAAAGGGTGGAGAAGGAGTAGTAAGGGAGCTTTGTGATATGGTTTCAGATATTAAAAGGAAAATTAATGACTAAAAATATATTTAAAACAGTATGGGATACATGTTTGCCAAATGCAAAATCAGCAGGAGATCGTCCATGGGGTGAAGAAATAATATTGGCTACTGGTGCTGGTGAATTAATCATGAAAAAATTAATTATTAAAGCAGGATCTAAAGGTGGACTGCAATATCACCGTAAACGTGTTGAAGCTGGTTATATTGTTTCAGGAAAAATGATTATACGAATTGGTGTTAATGGTAATATTGAAGAAAAAGTGCTTTCTGCAGGTGAACATTTTATTTTTAATAAAGGTGTAATTCATCAAGAAGAAGCACTTGAAGATACTATAATCATTGAATGCTCAAATCCTTGGCTTAATGATCGTGTCAGAGTTGAATCTGATTTTGGAATAAACGATATTTCGGGCCTTCCGTCAACAAATCCTGGTGATGAAATAAAGATATAAATTTGTTCATCTCTTAACCTAGAATGTCAAATGTTATAGATAAACCCAAGATTGTAAATTTACTGAAAAAAATATTTGTGCTTCTCTAATTTAGTTAAAATTTAAAATTAAATAGTTTTCCAATTATCGAAATAATTAAATGCAATCAGATCATCATAAAAAAACATTAATTATAAGTTTTTTCCATGGATTAAATGCCATTACTTTTATTCTTGCTTTGGGTTTGATGAATAGAAAAATTCAAGGTGAAAGTCTTGGTCTATTTCTTTTAGCAAATTCATTTTGTGGAATTATAATCACGTTTTTTGATTTTGGACTATCTAAATTAATTATTAGAAGACTTAACAGTGATAAGTGTGATACTTTTAATAAATCTTTTTTACAAACTATTTACGCTTATAATGCATTATTAATATTGCTCATTTTTTGCTTGAGCGGGTATGTAAGTAACTTTTTATTCGATAATTGGTTGAATGTTGACAATTCTTTTGACAGATTCGATATGAAAATGTCTTTAAATATTTTGCTCATTGCGTTTTCTTTTAATATTATTTTTGAATTTGTAAAAACAAATCTTTTAGCAGTTGAAAAACATATGACTTATGCTGTTATGAGCTTCCTTTTTGGAGGAGGATTTATGATAATTTTAATTTTAAACTTAGAAATATTTGGTTATGAAAATTTATCAAATATAACTCTAGTTTTAAAAATATTAATTGCTTTTCTTACAGTGGTTTTATTAGTACCATTTATTAATAAATTTAAAATTTACCCAATTATCCATTCTCTAGAATTTTCCAAAATTATAAATGAAATAAAACCATTTATTAAAATTGGTATACTTACAGTATTCACTAAAAATATTGACAAGTTAATATTAACAAGAATATTAACTTTGGAATTTTATGCTATTTATGAAATATTACTTCAAACTGTGTCAAGAATTTCTGTGATTGTAGCCTTCTCAAACAAGATAGCCATGCCTAAAATAGTTCAAGATATGAAGTTAGATACCACACAATTGAAAAATAATTGGAAGGCATTATCAGTTTATGCAATTTTTATTACTTGGCCTGTTTATACAATAATTTATCTTAAGTCTGACTTATTATTTTTTGATTTGTTAGGTGTATCTGAAAAGCAGCTTATATATGATTTTTTACCTCCTGTATTAGCATTATTTTTCATAAACTCTTTATTACGAGTTAGTAATACCATATTTATTTCTTGTGGGAATGAAAATGAGTTAGTTAAAAACCAAATTATTCTATTTATAGTTTTAATTATCTTATTGCCGTTATTTCTTATAATCAAAAATGTAGATTTTTTATTATGGACATTAGCATTTATAAACTTTTTTATGTTTATAAGACTATCTATGAAATTCTTAGATGGAGGAATTAAGAATTTAAAAACATCAATTTTCTTAATATCCATTGGTCTTTTGGCGCAAATAATTTTAATAATTTTAGTATTAATTATTAGATCATTTTTGTATTATAATGATATTTATTATATAATGGTTATTGGGATTCTATACTTAGTATTTATGCCTAAAGTATTAAAATTAATAAATTATAATAGGATTTAAAATGTCTAAAAATCGAGATAATTTTCCTTTAGTGTCGATTGGAGTTCCAGTTTATAATGGTCAAGAATATATAGGAAGAGCATTAAAAAGTTTATCATTACAAGATTATCCGAATATAGAGATAATTATTAGTAATAATTTTTCAAGTGACAATACAATAAATATAATAAAAAAATATTCTAATAATATGAATAAGATAAGAATTTATACGCAAAGAAAAAATATTGGCATTCAAAAAAATTTTAAATTTGTACTTGAAAAATCATTAGGTAAGTATTTTTTTTGGGCAGCAGATGATGATCAATGGACACATAATTATGTTTCTAAATGTGTTGATATTATGGAAAAAAATAAAAATATTTCTGTAGTACAATCTGATACGTTACTATTTAGGGAGGGAGAACTCCCTAGTGAAAATAGTTACCTTTTAAGATTTGATCACAGCCTATCAAAAAAAAGTGTATTTAAATTAATTTCAATAATATTTAGAAAAAAATATAATTATTTTTTTATTGGAATTTTTGTAAAAGATGACCTTGTAAGAGCATATAAAAACTTACCAAAATCTATATCATCTGCAGAAAGATTTTTACTACTTCAGCTTGTTAGTTCAGGTAAAAAGATTGAAACTACTTATGATTGTAACTATGTCCGCCAACTTTCAAAAAAAGATTTATTCGAAAAGTACGAAAATGAACAATCGATAAATGATACAAAAAAAGAATTGATGAATATATTTGATTTCAACATGGTTAAGGTTGCAGATGGATTTGTAAAAAATAATACATTTGCAAAAAATATACATTGGAGTGTAAGATTACACACGATCATTGTAGTTGCTAAATTCAAGCTTTTTCGTTCAATCAGAACATTAATTAGACATTTTGTGAAAAAATTCTTTGGAAATAGTTCATATGTAATATTACAAAAGATTTTTGGTAGAATAAAACTATGAATAGTAAAATTAAAAAGGATGTGTTTTGAAGAGTAAAATTACACTGGCAGTAATACCTTGTCGTGGTGGATCTAAACGACTGCCACGCAAAAATATTAGACTACTGAATGGTAAACCTTTAATAGGCTATACAATTGATGCTGCAATGGCGTCTTGTAACTTAACTCACCATATAGTTTCTTCGGAAGACACGGAAATAATTGAAGTGGCAAAAAAGTTAGGGGGCAATGTTCCTTTTAAACGCCCTGTTGATATATCTGGTGATAATATACGTAATACAGATACAATGTTGCATGCTGCAGAATACTTTATATCTCAATTTGGGTATAATCCTGATGCCGTAGTATTGTTGCAACCAACTTCTCCTTTTAGAAGGTCAATAGATATAGACAATGCTATTGAAAAGTTTTACGCGAGTGATGCAAATACATGTGTATCAGTTACTGGACCACATAAAAAAAGAGATGTGGTTCTCAAAAGGATGGATATGGCCTCGGGCAGATTGCTAGATTATAGAGAAAATGATGATAATCCCGGATATTACAAATACAATGCAGCCATATATGTTGTTAATTTTGACTATTTGAAAAAGTTCCGTTCATTTACTTCTAAAAATGAAACTAGTTATATTATGGAAGAAATAAATTCAATTGATATTGATACAGAACTGGATTTCGTGATGGCTGAAGCGATTATAAAAAAATATAAGGAAACTATTTATGAATAACCTTAAAGGATTGGTCCCAGTTTTAATTACTCCACTTGATCAAAATCATAAAGTTGATACAGATTCTATTGAAAGATTAATAGACCACCACCTTGAAGCTTCACCCGCAGGGTTTTGGGTTCTTGGTACAGGAGGTGAGGATATGGGATTATCTTTTTCTCAAAGAATTACTGTAGCGCAGAATGTCTGTGAATATGTAGGAGGTAAACTCCCAATATATCTTGGATGTAGTTTTTTTTCCGTTCAAGACAGTAAGGCATTTATTAAAGAAACCTCAGGATTGAAATTTAAATCTTATCATGCAATGCCTTATCACCCTAAGGTATCAAGTTCTATGATAATTAGGTGGTATAAAATTATTTCAGATTTGACTGAAGGTAATTTATGGGCATACACAAGTGGAAATTGGGCACAACATATTTCGCCAGGACTAATTAAAAGATTACGTGATGATAATCTCATAAAAGGTGTTAAATTTAGCTCGAGTAATATGGTGGATGTGGCTGAGGCCTTATCATTAAAAAACGAAAAATTTGATGTGATCACAGCTGTTATTAAAACTTTGTATTCAAGCTTATGTCTTGGTGCAACTGCAGCTACATCTGTTGAAGCAGTATATGCTCAAGATGAGATTAATCTAGTCTTCAAAAAGTTTGAAGACGGTGACTTAATTGGTGCACTTAAGGAACAAAAAAAATTGAATGCAGTACTTCGATATCCTGTGCTAGCTTCCTCTGATAATTTTTTGAGAATAGCAGAGTTGAAGTATATGCTTTCTAAAAAAGATATATGCCAAGAATATGTTACTGAATATTATAGAACTTTAGAAGATAATGAAAAAAAAATATTGGACGATTTTTTGCACAGTAAAAATAAATCACTATGAAAAGAATAGCTTTTTTACCACGAAATGAACATCATTTTGCTGTTTTTGAGGATATTTGTGTAGCACTTAAATCACATCAAGTTGAAGCTATTTTGTTAAGTCAATTTGGTGAATCTAAGTATGTTAAGACTATAAATTTTTTGAGTCCAATGGATGCAGTTGAAAAAAAAAAATATTCACATCTTATTGAAAAATATAGTTTATTTGATATTCTAAACAAATATATCTATGCAGATAGGGAGTTAACATTTTTTCCAAGATATTTTCGAACTTTTAGAAAAAACCATAAAAAAAATATTGAGAATATTCTTGGAATATGGCTTTATCAAATTGATGAATTTTTTGAATATAATTCTGATATAAACGTAATATTTTCAGAGCTTAAAGCTGGGTTGTTCGATGGTATTTTTCATGAAATAGCAAAGTTTCATGGAGTAGATTATTTATCTATTAGACAAAGTAAATTAACTAACGGAGTTATTGTTTGTGATCCTGATCACGATTTACCACATCCGAATGTAAAATCAAAAAATAATCCAGATATTGATAAAATCGTAAATGATTATATTAATAACCAAAGATTGAAATACGACGAACCAAGTTATTTAGAAGTTACTAAGAATAACCATAAATTAGATTTTAAAATGTTTCCAGATATATTCAATAGGATTTTTTTCTCGTGTAAGAGAAGAAATATTTTTTATATTTCTCGTCAAATTTTTATTCCTATACGTTGGGCTTTTGCAAAGCTAATTAATAGGATTACATTGAAACTAAATAGAGCTGATATTTTTTTAAGTGAAATCGATCATCGAGATAAATATTTGATTTATCCATTACATTACGAACCAGAATCATCAGTTACTATTAGGGGATTCCCTCATGAACAGATCTTTCTTATCAAACTAATTTCGAAATCTCTTCCTTACGGATACAAACTCTATGTAAAAGAGCATAAAGGTAATCGTGGATATAGGAAATTTGCAGATTATCTAGATATTCAAAGCCTGCATAATGTAGAATTAATATTACCAGAAATGAATTCATTTGATTTAGTAAAAAATTCTTCTGGTGTTTTAACTATCACTGGCCGAATGGGATGGGAAGCGTTATTGATTGGAAAGCCTGTTTTGACATTTGGTAAATCATTTTGGAGTAATTTACAATCTGTTCATAAAGTAACTGAAATAGAACACCTGAACACTCAGATAAAAAAGTTACTAGACACAGGATTAATGAAAAATGATGATGAAATAAAAAGTTTAGTTAAATTTTATATTGAGAGAACGTTCCCTGGAAACTTTGTCATGAAGTCTTCTCAACTAAGAACAAAAAAAAATATCAAAGTATTAACCGACTTAATTTTAAAAATTTTGGCATAAGTTAGAAAATGTTAACTGCCTTCAAAAGAAACTATAAAATTCTTATATTTGTTTCAATCTGGTTATCTTATTTTAAAATTATTGGTACATCTTTCAAAATTGTTGATTTATTAGCTTTGTTTAATATTCTTTTATTTATGATTTTAATCATACATAGAAAAAAATATATGAAAGACCCAATAATGCTAATATTAGGAGTTCTATCGTTTTCCAGTTTTTTAATGAGTTATATATATTTTAAAAATATGTTTATTGGGGCTCGGTATGTATCTTCATTGATGTTACCATTATATTTAACATTTCTCTATCCGGACATAATAAGTAAGTTACGCAAATTTATATTGAAAAATATAAGATTTGCTCTTGCACTTTGTTTTATTTTTGGTTTTTTACAAACCAATGTAAGCTTTTTTTGGACTGATGGCGAAAGTTTTCATTTTGGCTTGATTGGGAGGGCTACAGGTCTTTTCGCTAATAGTGCTCATAACGGTGTTTACATTTTTATGTTGATTTATACTTACATAGTTGTGAAAAAAAAGATCAATAGAGAAGATTATTTATTTTTATTGATGGGATATTTAGGATTATTTTTCTCAGAAACTAGGGCAGTAATTGGTATAGCTATTTTATCTATACCGATTTATTTTTTTCATCAACTTTCATACTTTTCAATTAGAGATCAGAAATTACTTCCAAAACGATTATTTATTATGGTGTTCCTGTTTTTTATTTTGCCACTCTCACTAGTATCATATATTTACTGGGATACTGTTTATTATGTTTACGAAGCACTTTCATCAGTATTCAAATTACGGATAAACGCGCCACCAAATTTTGAGGTTAATTACTCATCAGAATACTGTTTTAATATGCAAGGAGAAGAATATCTAGATCAAAGCTTAGGTCACCGCTTGGAACGTTTAATATTTATATATCATACAGTATTGGATGGACATTATTGGTACGGACATGGTCTTGGAAGATGTATAGGTGGAGGTGCTGATAATCAGCTAGCTAGAATTACAAATGATTTGGGATTGATTGGTTTAATATTAAATATATGCTTATATATAGCAATTTTCTTTGTTGCAATTAAGCGCAGGAATTTCAGGTACATCTACTTGTTGTTAACAATTTTATATCTTGGCCTTTTTTATGACATCTTATATCTTCAACTTTCTGTAGTTTGCATCGGTATAATATTAATATACCTAAGAAATGACAATGAGCCTGAAATAATAAACTATCCAAAAGCGGAGTAATTTAATAATGAAAATGTCAGCTTCAATTGTGCTTTATAAACATGATCCATCAGAAATTGACGATCTAGTTAGAGAAATATGTATTACTCCTTGTATATCCCAATTATTTTTAATTGATAATTATACAAAGGGAAATATTGATTATTCTGATTTACTTAATAATAAAACATATTTGTATAAATCTAAAGAAAACTTAGGTTATGGAGCTGGTCATAATATTGCAATTAATAAATCTGATAAATCAAATATTGCACATGCAATAGTTAATCCAGATATTAGTTTAAATTCCGGTTCACTTTTTGAACTACTTAAGCGGCTATTTAATGAACAAGATGTTGGAATGATTACTCCATTAATTAAATTAGAGACAGGCTCAATTCAATATTCATGTAAATACTCGCCTCGGCCTATGGATTTAATTGTAAGACTATTGCCAAGTAATCTTTTTACTAAAAGAAAAAATTATTTTGAAATGAGAGAATTAAATTATAACCAGGAAATATATGCGCCATATATTTCTGGGTGTTTTATGATTGTTAAACTGGAAGTCATCAAACAAATTGGTGGTTTTGATGAGAATTTTTTTATGTACCCAGAGGATATTGATTTATCAAGAAGAATTGCTGAAAAATATAAAATATTACATTATCCTAAGGTTGAAATCGTTCATGGATGGCAGCGTGCAAGTCGCAAAAGTTTTAGTATGCTTTGGACTCATATTATTAATATATGCAAATACTTTAACAAATGGGGCTGGTTTTATGATCCAAATTGTGATGTATTAAATAAAAAATATTTTGATTATAATATCACAAAAATAGATAACGAAAAGAAATAAATGTATAAAATTTCAATTGAAAAAACAATTAATGATCTTAAAAGACATGGCTATTCGTATCTTCCAACAATTAAAGATTTCATTGATTTACCGTCAACATTTACCAATACTATAAAAGAGCTAGACGGACAATCTTATGGTGAGGGCCTACCTGCGCAATTAGATCTAATAGATAAATTAGGACTTGAAAAGTTAATAGCCTCTTTACATATCTACGCTAAACTTGAAATGAATTTTCCTACCATAGACTCTAATGATCGTTATTTGGTTTCTAGATTTACTGATGGTGGAGATACTAGTGAAGCATATAGAGGTCATTTTGACTCTCATTTGTTTACTATAGTTTTACCAATTAAAATTCCAGATCCAAAAGACAAAAATATTAATATTGGAGAATTGGCCTTCTTCCCAAATCTACGTAAAGAACCTAAATCCGAATTTATCAATATCGCACAAAAAATACTTACAAAAAAACATTCTAATAGAGCAGGATTTAATAATTTAGCCATAAAAAACGAGCGTATTGTTAATTCCTTTAACGACTACCGACCATTAATATTTATGGGACGAACAACCTTCCATGGGAATAATTTAGTTGATATTGGCGTTGGTCCTCGACTTAGCATGCTGATACATTTATTTGATCCAAGTCCCAAAGTTGGCATTGGAAATTTATTTAGACTAATCAGAAATAGATGATTCATCAAAATTGAATTATTTTATATGGAAATGAATATGATAAAAAAAGCAGTATTTCCTGTAGCCGGTTTTGGTACAAGGTTCTTGCCAGCTACAAAAGCAATGCCAAAAGAACTACTTCCCATAATTGATAAGCCTCTCATTCAATACGCAGCTGAGGAAGCAGTCGCTGCTGGAATCGATACATTAATCTTTGTAACTGGTCGAAATAAGCGAGCAATAGAAGATCATTTTGATAATAATGCTGAATTAGAATTAGCATTAATTAATAAAGGTAAGCATATTCAAGCCCAGATGGTTCGCAATATACTGCCAAAAAATATTGAGTGTATTTTTGTTCGCCAAGCTGAACAGCTTGGTTTGGGGCATGCAATATTGTGTGCTGAGAGAGTGATCGGAGACGAACCCTTCGCAGTGTTGCTTGCTGATGATTTCTTAGTTCAAAATGGTTCAGGAGTTATATCGGATTTAATAAATGGATTTGAGAAATCTGGCAAATCACAGTTGAGCGTAATGAAAATAGATAATCCAGACATTTCAAAGTATGGAGTTATAAAAACAGGTCCTGATAACAAGCTTGTTTATGGTTTAGTTGAGAAGCCTCAGTTAGATCAAGCTCCATCTAATCTGGCTAGTATAGGCCGATATATATTAACATCAGAAATTTTTAAATACTTAAAACAACAAAGGCCTGGGGCTGGCGGGGAAATCCAACTTTCTGATGCTATTAATTGCGAAACAGCTGTTAACAATTTTGAGGCTGTCATGCTTGATGGAATACGTTTTGATTGTGGTAGTGTAAATGGTTACGTAGAAGCGATAAAATATATGGCAAAAATGATTTAACTTTAAATAAATTTTTTTGGTCAGCAATAAGCTTAACGGTTAAACAGCTTTGCCATTTAAAATGCCATATGGTAGATAGAATAAATTTACAACGGATCAAATATGCAAGATACTTCAATTATAGGGCCTAATGATGAAATTGATCTGCAAGAGTTATTTCTTTCAATTTGGGCGCATAAGATATTTATAATTTTTATATGCTTGTTTGGAATTATTCTTGGTGGGTATTACGCAAAAATCTCTGAAAAAAAGTTTATTTCTGAAGCGGTTTTTAAAATTGAGGATGAAAAAAACAATCCATTTGGGGAAGAATTAGCTATTATATCAGGTCTTATTGGTACTGGGTCCGTTAGTAGCGATATATTATCAATGGATAAATTCAATGGCCGAGTTTTTATTGAAGATTTAGATAGTAAATTAAATTTTAAAGCTGATACTTTCTTTAATAAAAATAGCCATAATCAACCAGATCCATATTGGAAAGACACCTTGAAAACCCTTTTAGGTTGGAAAAATTCCAACGATCATGAAGAAAAAATTTGGCAAGGCATCATTAATGTGTATTCTAAGAATGTTATACTAAACCAAGAGGATGATGGTACATATAAAGTTAGTGTTACTCACATAAATCCACAAAGGGCTGCAAATATAGCAAATGTTATTATGAGTACTATAATAACTAATTCTATAAATGAGAACAATGATAATCAGGATGACGCTTTAAACTATTTATCAAATACATTAGCTGAAGCTCTCAATAATTTGGAGTTTGCACAATCAAATCTACAGACGTTTACCTTGGAAAACAGTGCGGTACCGTTAAAAAGTTTCGCTCAAGGATCTGCGAAGCTAGATATATTACGTGAACAGTTGCAGAGCACAGTAGATTTATATGATGCATCTGTACAACTGCTTATTATGATAAAGCAAAAAAAAACTACTTATGAGAATTATTTACAACTTCAAAAGAGTTTTCCAATTATTGATCAAGTAGAATTTAGAAGGATTTTTGGTCAAAATGAAGTTATAAGTTCTTGGAGCTGGCCCAAAGAAGATACAGTCGATATAGTTAAAAAAACGTTGTTTGATCGCAAAAATAGACTAAAATCCCAAATCGAAACCTCCCAGAAAAATGCTGAGCGATCCGGAAGGGCGGTAGAAACATATGCAAGATTACAACGTGAGGTTACTGTTTCAGAGGCAACTTACACTGTTCTTATGGAACAAGTGAAAGCTCAGAGTATGATGGCAAACTTTAGACCAGATAAAACTGAAATTTATGAATATGCATCTCCAGCTATTAGGCCATCTACGCCAAATTATGTATTATGTTTATTTTTAGGGGCAAGTATTGGAGTAACTATCGGTATTTTTATAGCATTAATTATTGCTAATAGTCGAAAAGTATATTATTCAAAAAAGTTATTAATATCAGATTCACGTGCAAAATTTGTAATGAATTCTGGGTTTCTTAGACCTTTCCGAGGCCGTGATTTAGCTCAAACTAAATCTTTATTAAATAGAAATTCATATCCAGATATTCGCAATATGGCATTAGAACTTAATAAGTTTGGAGCTAATCAAGCGATTTTTTCATCTTTACAAAAAAAAATAAAAAGTATGGAAGTTGCCCATGTCTTGGCAAGTTACATGCAATCTGATGATTTAACCTTTGCAGTTATCAATTTCTCTAACATGCAATTGCCACTAGAAAATGATGATAAAAGCGTTACGTACGGAGTTTTTGCTTTATATGAAAAAGTAAATCAAGTATCTATATTAACGTCGAATACAAAAAAAAGTCTCTTAGAATCTTTGAGTGATCCTAGTTTTCATAATGATTTGCAAAAGTTAGAAAAAGAGTTTGATATGATTATAATGTGTGCTGATAATAGGGATGTATTTAGTCTTTTACGATTTATGGAGGGACAGAAAGTATTTCATATTTCAGTTGCTAAAATTAAAAAATCAAAATCTAATGACTTGAGAAGTTTATGCAGACTTCTTCCCATCCAAGGACTGCTTTATGAATAAATCTGTTATGATCCTGGCTATTGTGATTTCATTTTTAGCTTTTTCTGGGTGTAGTAAAATATTAGAGCCAGTTTTGATAAATATTTCTGATAATAAAAATCCTGTGAATAACCTCCAAGAAGAATTTTTAATTGATATTAGGAGTTTAAATTTCAAGAGCGCTTCTCAAGCAAACAAAAGCCCATATTCACGCGAACTTATGTTGGATGGAAGTGGTGCTCGTGCTAATGTACTAGATGAAAAAGTTTTTTTAAAAACAAACATAAATAATCCTCTAAAAAATGAGGAATATATTTTAGGGATTGGAGATATTTTAGTATACCAAGAATTAAGAGAATTTAATAGCGATGTTAATGATTGGCCTGAAGATACTCAGTACCAAGATTATATTCTAGGTATAGGAGACAAATTAATATTGTCTCAACTTAAGGAAAATTCAAACATAACTGTAAACCTTTCTCAAGAAGGTGAATTGATAGATTCTAAAAAAGAAGAAGACCAAATACTTTCCTCTGAAGGGATTGTAGGTAGCAACGGTAACGTTCTTTTGCTTGGAATGGGAAACATTGAAGCTGTTGATAAAACACTTTATGAGGTTCGTAACGAAATTCGGAATATTTTCATACGAGGTGGCTTAGCACCTAATTTTCAATTAGAAATTTCAGACTTTAAAAGTAAAAAAGCATTTGTAACTATTGATGATTATAACAGTAAAATAACCACAAATATTATTCAGTTAGACAACATACCGTTAACTCTGAAGGAAGTAGCAAAACGTTCCGGTTTATCTGGAGAGCTCAAAGATCAGGCAATGATTACATTGTTTCGAAATGATAAAGAATATAAGATCGTAGTAGGTGAACTTTTTAAAGTAAATACTTCTAGGGTATTAGTTCAAGATAAAGATCAAATTAAAATTGATTTCGCTAAAGGAGAATCATACAATATCAAAGCTGTTATTGGTCCAAAAGGTTATATTTTACTTCCAAGGATTGGCCAGATAAAAGCTCTGAACCGAACCCTTAATTCATTACAAAAAGAAATTGAAGCTATATTAATTAAAAAAGATTTGAAACCTAACTTCCAGTTAGATATATCTGAGTTTCACAGTAAAAAAGCTTTTTTAATAAATAAAAATGTAGGCAGTTCTATAATTGCAATTGGAAACACTAAGAATACACTCAAAGAAGTATTGTTAGCTAATAAAAGTTTGACTGCTGTTGATAAAGTGCTGACGGTAATCACAATTACTCGTGGTAAAGAAGTTTACCAATTAACAGGTGAACAAATATTAGACCCAACAACTCCTTCAATCTACATTCAAGCTGATGATCAAATTGAGATAGAAAAATTGAAATATAAAACAGGACAAGTATATGCTTTAAGTGGATTAAATAGTGCGGAAATAATTCCAATTGATCCATCTGTAAGAGAGACACTTGCAAATGTTCTTTTTGTAAAAAATGGTCCGCTCAGTAACATATCCGTTAAAAGATCTGAAATTTATCTATTAAGGGGTAGAAATCCATCTATTGCATATCATTTGGATGCTCAAAATGTATCAAGAATTTTAGTTGCTGCTAATACTGAGTTGCGGCCGAATGATATTATTTATGTCGCTGAGCGCCCAATAGTTTCATTCTCTAGAGTTTTAGCTGAGTTAACCCCATTAAGAGCACTATTACGAGATATTAAAAATAATAATATTCCATAATGAGGTTATATTTTTAGAATTTTAATGAGCTAAAGATATTTATGCTTAATCCTTCTGAAGAATTAATTTTTTCCAGCTCGAAATTTTGTATACTAATTTTTCCATTGACAAAGAAATTATTCTTATTCCAAGTTAAGTCAGTTGAATAAATGTATCCATCTTGACTTTTAGAACTTAAACGGTGATTTTCTCGATTATCTTGATTTATGAAGACTCTCTTAATTGACATATCAATAGATGTATTAGAATTTAAATCTACACCACCAAAAAATTCAAAAGATTTGCCTTCAGAGTCTATTGGTGCACCCATCACAACTCCCTTATTTGTGTATTTATAAGTTGAATTATTATAAGCTGTATTTGGCCCACAAAAACCGTTTTTGGTATAATCAATTCTTGTATCAATAAATTCTAGACCTAATTTTGGTTTTAAATTTAATGAATTATTTTGCCAATTAGTTCCGTATAAGTACATCAAGCATGAAGGTAAATTCCCAGCTTCATCTTCACCTACAACTTGGGAATAAATTTTTATTGGATTTTGTGAGTCATGAAATGTATAAGAAAACCCAATACCTGCAATTTGATTTATATTACCATACGCGCCATCATTAGTATTTCCAAAAAATGATTTAGGTATAACTAATGGACTGCTGTCAAATCCATTTCCACCCCACTGTGAAAGATTTACAGCTTCCATTTTGAAATTTTCCGTTGGCTCTGTTGTTATTCTCATCCCAAATAACATGGAGTTATTTGGGTTTGATTCATCCTCGGGTTGACCATTGAAAATTTCTAGTGACATTTTTCCTAAATATTTGAGTAATTTCTTTTCGCTAGCTTTATCTTTTTCTAGCTTAAAATAAATAGATTTAAATGGTCGTGCATTAGAGGAGAGTATTAGCGAGCTGTGTGGCGAAAATGACCAGTTTCTATTTAATGATCCAACTCCATAAGTTTGATTATTATTTTTATATTCAATATATGAATGGTTTAATGAAATATTATTTTCATTGTGTATAGTCATATGTAAGTTAGCTTTAAAATTGTCTAAATTATTTTGAAGGTTAAAGCCAAGTTTAGTTTTATCCAAACTTCTGGAGAATATATAATTATTGAGAGTATTTTTATTTTTATATTCAAAGTAGATACCATTTCCGGATAATACAATTTTTGCATTTAAAGGAGAGCCTAATAAAAAGAGTATTAACGAAAAATTAATAATACTTGGGGACATAAAACATTTACTCATAATTTTTTAATATTTTTCAAATAATACTGTATACGATAAATATATCAAGTTGATATATATTTAAAATACAATACTGTAGTACTAACATTGATTAAATGTAATAATATTATATATTACAGCACTATAAAGTAAAAAAATTAAATGATTAAATTTGAAGAAATCGATAAAAACCACATTATAATATCAGGAACTAGTTTTTTTTGGTTCTCAAAAAGATTGGTTGACCTTTTCATAAGTTTTTTACTTCTTCCCACTTTTATATTGACAGTCGTTATTTTGGTAAGTTTGAATTTTTTCTATAACAAAGGCCCAGTCTTTTTTATACAAAAAAGAATGGGAAAACACTGTAAATCATTCTATGCAATCAAGTTTCGTACAATGATTAGTACCAAGGTTATAAACAGAAAACATGATGATCCATTAGAAGTTGAAAGAATAACTAAATTGGGTAAGATAATGCGAAAAATAAGACTAGATGAGCTACCACAAATAATAAATGTTATTAAAGGCGATATGAGTTTAATTGGTCCGCGCCCAGATTATTATAATCATGCATTAATTTATTTAGATAATATTCCAAATTATCGAAATCGCCATGCAATTAGACCTGGAATATCTGGTTTATCACAGATTCGTTTGGGATATGCAGAGGGTTTAAATGCGACTAAGAAAAAGTCAAAAATAGACGTTTATTATATAGAAAACGTTAATATTTATCTTGAAATAAAGATATTTTTTGGAACTATTATTACGGTACTTAAAGGTATTGGTTTATAATTTATTTTTATAAAAAACTTGAATTTAAAAATAGTTAAATTGCATAATAAAAATGCTATATTCATGTTCATTTAAGATAAAATATCGTTTAAAAAAGATTTGTTTTTTTAATAATGAACTATCCAAAATGAATTTAGTTTTAGTTATTGGTTAATCTTTTATAATTAAACATATATCAAACAGTCATAATGCATTTATATAGTTAATTTATCACTAAATAAATTTTGCAAGTGATATTTTAGGCATTTTGCATTTATGTATTTGTAAAATTTTTAAACTATTGTTTATTTCTTGATCTTTGGTGGTTTCGAGCCATTAAACATGCCTATTGGGAAATAATGGTCCATCTAATTTCTATTTAAAATCAATAAGTTACTAACACCCTTTTAGACTTATAAAAGATTTGTATATGTTTGAGTTTGTAATTCATGTCTTAAAAACACTTATTGTAGTAAAATAAACTAAGTATATGATACCACTTTTAATACATTTTAATATTTAAAAACATTTCCTAATTGCCTAGCATCCGAAGCGATACCTTCTAATACTGAACCTGTGCCGTTTAGTGTTCCACTAACCGTACCACAAGAACAAAGTATACAATTTAAGATTAACACAATTAATAATTTCATTTTCATATTACATCCTCAACAGATTAACTGTTTATACGATTAAGTTATAATATCTATATAATTACATGTAATTATATTCCTACAACTATACTCTTGAAATAAAACGAATAACAAACAAAAATTTACATGTTATTTTTTAGACGATCTAAAAATAGTATTTTAGCACTTTATTAAGTGTTGTGTATTTCTGTATAATCAATAATCAATAATCAATAATCAATAATCAATAATCAATAATCAATAATCAATAATCAATAATCAATAATGAATTGTTATTGTTATTGTTGGGTTTATTTAGGGACCTTGGGTGG